>LNFM01000601.1_pt1 | contig 87932 bp, 61 predicted proteins | sample 596031 | NCBI WGS metagenome assembly LNFM01 (sample SAMN04254537, study PRJNA301005) | activated carbon metagenome | isolation source: dual media filters at the Ann Arbor, Michigan drinking water treatment plant | place: USA: Ann Arbor | reverse complement strand
TGCCGTTCGCGAGCAAATGGTCCGCCCGCACAGGGCAGCTCACGGGGCTGCCCGAGCACGCGCGGCGGCTGCTCGAGGACGAGCGTTTGCTCATGGTGTTTCCCGAAGGCGCGCGCGGGACCGCGAAGCTCTACAGCGATCGCTACTCGCTCGTGGACTTCGGAACAGGGTTCGTCCGGCTCGCGCTCGAGACCAAGACCCCCATCGTTCCCTTTGGTTTCGTGGGCGGCGGCGACGCGGTCCCCACCATCTACAACGCCTACAAGCTCGGAAAGATGATGGGGGTCCCCTACGTCCCCTTCACGCCCTACGGCGCGGCGCTCCCGCTCCCCGTGAAGCTCCGCGTGCACTACGGCGAGCCCATCGTCTTCGAGGGCACCGGCCGCGAAGACGACGAAGTCATCGCTGGCTACGTCGAGACCGTGAAGAGCCGCGTGCGCGCGCTCATCGAAGAAGGCAGGCGAGCAGAATGAAGGTCCTCGTTCCAGGGATCGCCGGGGCGATCGGGCGCCGGCTCGCGAGCAAGCTCATCGCGCAGGGACATCAGGTCATCGGCATCGACCGACGCCCGTGGCCGGATCCGCCCGAAGGCGTCGAGCTCCACGCGGTCGACGTTCGAAAGCGCGCAGCCGAAGACGTGTTTCGCAAGCACAAGCCCGACGCCGTGGTGCACATGGCCACCGTCTCGCACCTCACGCGCACCCGCGACGAAGAGCGCTACCGCATCAACCTCGGAGGCACCCAGGCGGTCTTCGAGCACTGCCAACGGTACGGAGTCGAGCACGTCGTCTTCGTCGGCAGGCACACGTACTACGGGGCGGGCCCCGACGCGCCGCTCTATCACCGCGAAGAAGAGCCGCCGATGGCGCTCGCGACGTTTCCCGAGCTCGCAGACCTCGTCAGCGCAGACCTGTTCGCGGCCACCGCCCTGTGGCGCGCGAGGGACATGACCACCACGGTGCTGCGCTTTTGCTACACGCTCGGCGCCTCGGGAGAAGGAACGCTCGGAACATTTCTGAAGGGCCGTCGCGTGCCGATGGTCCTCGGCTTCGACCCGCTGTTTCAGTTCATGCACGAAGACGACGTGGCCTCGGCGCTGGCCATCGCGCTCGAGAAGCGGCCGCGCGGCGTGTTCAACGTCGCCGGCGGAAACGCCCAGCCCCTCTCCATGATCGCGAAGACGGCGGGGCGCCAGACGCTGCCGTTGCCCGAGTTCGTGCTCGCCGCCCTGCTCGGCCGAAGGGGCATGCCGCGCCTCGCCCGGGGCGCGATCGAGCACATCAAGTACCCCGTCGTGATCGACGATCGACCGTTTCGCGATGCCACTGGATACAAACCCCAGTATTCAAATGAGGACGCGATCCACGAGTTCAGCGCGCGCCACCCGGTGATCGGGTAGCGCGGCTCGCCCTCACGCGACGCACCAGTAATCAACGGTCTCGCGAAAGCCCCATCCGTCCAGCTGCGCGCGGATCAACGCCCGCGCCCCCTGCGCGCCGACTGCCACCATCACGCAGTCTCTCTCGGGCGAGAGCACCTCGGGCCGCTCGATCGCCACGCCCCGCGCCACACGGCCCACCTTGCGCGGGTCGATGTCCACGAAGCGCGCGGCGCGCAGACCGTGCTGCTCGAGCGCGCGCATCGAGCGCCTCCCCGTAGGCCCCGCGCCCCACACCGTGAGGGGCCTTCGGGCGCGCTCGATCTTCGGCGCGAGATACTGCGCTTTGGCCTCGTAGAATCGCTCGGGCTCGTAGCGCGCGTGCGTGAAGGTGAGCCTCCCCTCGCGCTGCCTCCAGCGAAGGAGGCAACGAGGAACCTTCTCGATCGCGCATCCGTCCGCGTCGAGCCGAAGCCACAAGTCGTAGTCTTCGGCCCAACGCGTCTCGCGATAGCCGCCCACGCGATCGAGCGCCGAACGCCGAACGACCACGCTCGGGTGGCAGACCGGAGCCTCGACGAAGAGCTCTCGCCGGTGATCCTCCACAGTGAGCGCAGCGTTTTGCCAGGCGACGTAGCGAGCGAGCCCCTCGCCCACGACGTCGCTCGGAAACGCCTCGACCTGCGTAGCGACCAGCGCGACGTCGGGCCTCGCGTCGAGCCACGCGAGCTGCTCGACGAGCCGCCCAGGCAGCGCTACGTCGTCGCCGTCCATTCGGCCGATGTACTCGCTGGCCGGGTGGACCATCGACCGCGCGCGCTCGAGCGCGCCCACGATCCCCAGGCCGCTTGTGCTCGCGAGCCTCACGCGTGCGTCGCGCGCGACGATCGCGCGGACGATCGCGGCGCCCTCGTCGGTCGAGCCGTCGTCGATCGCGATCACTTCGATCGGCGCGCGCGGGTCGCCGAGCAGCGACTCGACCGCCTCGCCGATCGTCTCGGCGACGTTGCGAAACGGCAAGAGCACCGAGCAACGCGGGGGAGCAACCTCGTGCATGCTCACGCGCTCGATCGGCTCGAGCCCGCGATCACTTGCCGGCGCTCGCGCTTCCGCTCGCGCTGGCGCTGAAGCTCACCGAGACGCTGACGGCGACGTTGACGCGCGCGGCGGCGGTGGGCAGCGCTGCCACAGCTTGCAGCGAGCAGGCCGCGGCGGCCGCGCCGAGCTGCGTCGTGCTACGCGCAAACCCGCCAGCGTTGCGGACCATGGTCGCGCCGGCCTCGCCGAGCTCGCGCACGCGCGCGCCGATGGCGATGATGGCCGAGCCGCGGGCTGCCACGGCTTCGCTCAGGCGACGGACGCGCTCGGCGGCTTCGGCGGCGGCCGTTCCGTCGACGATGATGCGCGTCTGTCCGGGGGTGCACTCGCGCGACGAGACCTGAACGGTGTCGCACGACTCGCGGCACTCCGTGCGAATCTCCGGCGGAACGATCCTGCCCGTGCACACCGGCTGCGTGTACTGGACCGAGCATCCGCCGCGGCACTCCGCGTTGCATGACGCCTGACCGCTCACTTCGCAGCGACCCTGGCAGGACCCCGTGCACCCTGCGCTGCACGATCCGTAGCAGGTTCCCTGGCACGATCCGTTGCAGTTTCCCTGGGCGTCGCGCGACGAGCAGGTGCCTTGGCACGCGCCCTGACACACGCCGGTGCAAGAGCCCGAGCAGGTTCCTTCGCAAGCGCCCGAGCACGAGCCGTTGACCTCGACCGCGCAGCGGCCTGTGCACTGCGCGCCGCACGTCCCGCGGAGCTCGCCGCCAGTGCACTGCGTCTCGATGCGCCCCTCGCGCACGACCTCTGGCTGGCACCGTTGAACGCACGACGTGTACTCGTCGACGCGCGTCCTGCACACAGGCGGCGTGCTCTCGACGTGCGTACGGATCTGCGCGCTGCGGATGAAGTCGTACTCCGCGCGCACCTTTGCGGTGACCGCGTTGCAGACCGAGCGCGTGTCCGCGCCGTTGGCCGAGAGCTCAGCGTCGGTCATGCCGAGGTCCGTCCCGAGCCCGCGACACGAGCCGATGAGCGCCTGGTCGATCTCGCCCGCGGCGCGAATGAACGTGGCGCTCGCGGTCAAGAACGCAGAAAACGCCTGCGCGTTCGCGGTCGCGCCGTACTCCGCTGCTGTGCACGAATCGGCGATCGTCCCGCCGCTGCCGCCGCCGGAGACGTCACCGCCGCCCTGAACTCCGGCGCCGCCTCCGTACTGTCCGAAGCAGCCGCTCCCCGCGAGCGCGAAGGTCATCGTGCAGACAGATACCAGCTTGAAATCACGCATGCTCATCAGTCTCCTCGGGGCGGAGGGTCGCCCTGCGGCAACCGACGACGCAAGGGGCATCGCGATTCATCGTTTCTTTCCACGCTGGGCTCTGGTGCGAGGTGTCCCGACCGCGCGAAGATGTATGATTTGCGGTACTTGCGATGAGCCCTCTCCGCGTATCCAAAGTCCGAGCTGGCCATAGACTCTCTACGTTGTCCCGACTCGTCTGGGGACCGGCGCTCCTCGCGCTGGCCGCTTCGGCCTGCGAAGAGCCGCGGATGTTGCTCATTCGAACCGACGTCACCACGGACAACCGTCGCGACGATGCGGCCCCGCCCGACGCTCCGTCGGACACTGGCGTCGTGACGGACACCGGCGTTCTCGACGCTGCGAGCGACACGGGCGTCGTGACGGACACCGGCGTGGACACCGGCGTGGACACCGGCGTGGATACTGGCGTGGACACCGGCGTGGACAGTGGCGCCGACGCCGCTGTCACCCCGCGCTGCACCCCCACCATCGACGGAACGATCAACGCCGCCGAATGGGCCAGCGGCCTTCGCGTGAGCAACACCGTGCTCCCGAGCGCGTGGGGCCCCAACGAACTGCGGGACCTCTACCTCTGTTACAACAGCACGACGATGTTCGTCGGCGTGCGCGGCAGCGTCGAGGCCACCCCGTCTGGCGGAGGCGGAGCGAACTCCATCGTGCTCTACGTCGACCGCGATTTTCGAGGCGGAGCCGGAGGGACAGCGACGGGCATTTCGCTCTTCAGCGTTCTCAACGACCGAATGGGCGCGCTCGACAGCGCGATGAGCGCGGATTTTCGACCGACTCCAGCGATCGATGGCTTCGGCGTCGAGGCTGCCTTCGGCATCGCTGGGATGCGCAACCTCAGCACGATGACGAGCGAAGAGACCCACGGCTGGCGGCTGTTCTGGCCCGCGGGCGGAACGCCCGATCGACGAACCAACTTCGCCTACGTGCTGAGCGGAATCGAGACGCGCTGCGTAGACAACGCGGGCACCGAGAACGACGCGTGCGAGGGCTCGATTTCGTGGGCCTCTCTCTTCGAGACGCCGACGCCCCCAGCGAGCACGACGGTCGCGGTGTTCGCGCGCATCGTCAACGCCGGCGGAGCGATGTCACCGAACCAGACGCTCCCGCAAGACGACCCCGTGACCCCGCGCAACGTCAGCCGCGTGGCCATTTTCTCGGTCCGCTGATCGCGACGGGCTTTCATCTCTGAAAAACGCTGCGATACTGGGGCCCATGCAGCGCAAATTTTGGCCTCTCGCGCTCGCTGCGGGCGTATCGATCACCGCGGCGTGCAGCGAAATGGGCGTCTCTGCGGACACAGGCGTTCGCGACGTGCGCACTCCTCCAGAAGACACTGGCGTCCCCGTGACGCCCACGGACACCGGCGTAGACACCGGCGCCGACTCGGGCGTTGCGGAAGACGTTCCGACGACGCCGAGCGACGTGCCGACGACCGCTGACTCGGGCGTGTGTCGCGGCAACGGCGACTGTGACGACATGAATCCATGCACAGAAAATCTGTGCGACACGATGACCGGCGCGTGCGCCTATCGCACCATCGTCGGCTGTTGTATGCGCGCCGCGGACTGCGACGACAGCAACACATGCACGACAGACACCTGCGACATGACCTCGCGGCGGTGCACCAACAACCTCCGCGCCGGCTGCTGCACCAACGACGGCGAGTGCAACGACAGCCTCGTTTGCACCCGCGACCGCTGCGACACGATGACCAATCGCTGCGTCAACACGATGGATCCCACGTGCTGCACAACCGGTCAGACGCGCCCTTGCTACACCGGCCCGATGGGCACCCGTGACGTCGGCGCCTGCCGCGGCGGGACCGAGTCGTGCGTCGGCAACGCGTGGAGCGGCACCTGCGTGGGGCAGACGCTGCCAGCCGCGAGCGAGACGTGTGACGGCCCGCGCGTCGACGAGAACTGCAACGGAATGCAGAACGAGGGCTGCTCGTGCGCCGCGGGCATGACGCGACCCTGTTACACCGGCCCGACGGGCACGCAAGACGTCGGTCGCTGCCGCGCGGGCACGCAATCGTGCTCGGGCGGAACGTGGGGCGCGTGCACGGGACAGACGCTGCCGGGCACGGAAGTGTGCGGCAACATGATGGACGAGGACTGCAGCGGCATGGACCTCGCGTGTCCGCCGGCCAACGACCGACGCGAAGCGGCGATCCCGCTCGTGTTCACGCACAGAGAGCTCGTCGTGACGGGGACGACCGTGGGCGCGACCAACGACGGACCGACGGTCCCGTGCGCGTGCACCTCGGGCGCCAACGTCTGGTACCGATTCACGCTCCCCACGCGCAGCGCTGTGTACATCGACACGTCGAGCACGACCGCGACGGACATGCTCGACACGTCTCTGTACCTCACGAACATGGCGGGCACGGCCGTGCCGGCGCAGCCCGAAAACGGCCAGAGCTCGCTCGGGTTGTGCAACGACGACTCGGGCTGCGGCGGCGTGACCGGTTGGGGATCGACGCTGCAATCGCGCACGTGGGGCACGCTCGCGGCGGGCACCTACTTCCTCGCGGTCGGCGGCTGCGGTCAGGGCACTTTCACCCTGCGCTTTCAGCACATCCCCGACACCGAAGGGTCGTTCTTCTACAGCACGCGCATCACTGGCGACTCGAGCTCGCAGACGTTCTTGATCGGCACCAACCGACACTCTTCGCACTGCGGCGGAACGATCTCTGGCGAAGACGTTCGCTGGTTCGTGACCTGCGGCGGCGCTCGGCAGTTCTTCTCGCTCTGCGAGGGTGACGGAGGCGGATACCTCTCGCGCGCGACCAACACCGAGACGCGGCGATGGGACCCGGTGCTCTACATCCACTCGGGAGTCACCGGCATCGAGAGCGCCTGCTCGGACACGGGCGCCGCGGGCATCGACTGCCGCGGCCGCATCGGAACCAGCCTGAGCTCCACGGTCTTCGACACCGTCCAGGGAGGAGCGCGATTCTCGATGGCCTCTACCTCTCGCGGCATCAACGCCATCCTCGTCGACGAGCGCGCGCGCGGATCAGGCATGGACTACAAGCTCCGCTGGCGATTGCTCGATCGCTGACCCGCCAAGGGCGGCGCTCAGTGCGCCGCGGTCGAGAGCACCGCGCCGAGGATCGCCTTGGCGATGCTGAAATACGCGACGATTCCCAGCACGTCGACGAGGGAGGCGATGAAGGGAGTCGAGCTCACCGCGGGGTCGAAGCGCATGCGCTTGAGCAGGATGGGCATGACGGAGCCGACCACGGTTCCGATCGTGACGACCGCCACGAGCGTGAGCGACACGATGAAGGCGAGCTTGGTTTGGTGCGCCACAACTGGGCGCCACAAGATCGTTCGAAGAAAGCCGATCGCGCCGAGGATCAAGCCGAGCACGAGCCCTTGGCCGAACTCTCGGCGAAGCACGCGAAACGCGTCGCTGTCCTTGATCTCGCCGACGGCCATGGCGCGGATCACGATCGTCGCCGACTGAGAGCCCGAGTTTCCCCCTGATGAGATCACCAGCGGAATGAACAACACCAACGTCGCGACCGAGTGAAACGCGTGTTCGTAACGGGCCAGCGCTGTTCCCGTGAAGAGCTCACCGATGAACAGCGCGATGAGCCACCGCGCTCGCGCCGAGATAAACCGCCAGAACCCAGTGGCGAAGTACCCCTGCTCGACCGGCTCGACGCCAGCGAGCTTCTGGACGTCCTCGGTCTGCTCCTGCACGAGCACGTCCATCACGTCGTCGAACGTGATCACCCCGAGCAATCGCTGAAACTTGTCGACGACCGGGACCGCCGAGAGGTCGTACTTCGCGAGCGTCCGAGCGACCTCTTCTTGATCGAGCTCGGGGGCGACGGTGATCACGTTTTCGGTCATCACGTCGGTGAGCGTCTGCGAGGCCTCGCCCAACAACAGATCCCTCAACGACGCGACGCCGAGCAGCTTGTGTGGGCCCTGCTCTTGCTCTTCGTCGCTCTTCGGCAAGAGCAAGACGTACACGTAATAGACGGTCTCGACGTCGTCCGCTCGCTCTCGAATCGCCTCGATCGCGTCGCGCACCGTCAAGTGCGGCGGCAGCCCGATGAAGTCCGTCGTCATCAAGCCGCCGGCGACGTTCTCTGCGTACTCGCTGAGCGCGCGCACGTCGCGAGCCTCTTCGGGCTCGAGCGCCGCGAGGATCTTCGCGCGAGGCTCCTCTTCGAGCTCTTGTACGACGTCGGCGCGGTCGTCGGACGCCATCGAGCCCACGATCGCGGCGGCAGCGCCGGTCTCCATCCGCGTGAGCACCGCTTGCTGCCTGGCGGATTCGAGGCGCTCGAAGATCGGCGCGGCGGTCTCTGCCGGAAGGTGCGCCATCACCGTGGCCGCCTCTTCGGGCGACAGGTCATCGACGATGTCCGCGATGTCCTCGGGGTGCACTTCTTCGAGAAACTCCGCGATGGACGCCGGTTCTTCTCGCAGCAGGTCTTTCAGCTCTGGGCCGATGAGCGTCGCGAACCGCATGGCGCCGCGAACGATACGGCACCGACCGAGTCCCGGAGCATCAGAAGCAGTGATCTGTCGAAAGTCCGACGATGGCCAAGAAGAACCCTGCGCCTGTGCAACTCCACGCTGGCGACCTCGCTCGGGCGAGGGTCACAAGCGCTCACGACGTTCCCGTTCGCCGCGGGCGATACGTGCTCTACTGGCTGCGCGCGCTTCGTCGCGCCGAAGACAACCTCGCGCTGGATCACGCTGTGCACAGGGCCAATGAGCTCGGGCTGCCGCTGATCGTGTACGAGTCGCTCGACGTCCGCTACCCATACGCGAGCGATCGGCTGCACACGTTTGTGCTGGAGTCAGCGGTCGATCGACGCGCGGCGATCGAGGCGCGGGGCGCGGCGTATGCGTTTTTTCTTCCGCGATCGGCAGAGGAGGCGCGCTCGAGCGAAGCGCTCGCGAAGCTCGCCGCGAGCGCCGCGCTGGTCGTGACAGATTGGCACGCCCCCAGCGGGCCGCTCGGGGCGTTCTTTTCGCGATCGGCGTCGGCGCTCGGCGCGAGGGTCGGAGTTCGCGTCGAGAGCGTCGATGACACGGTGGGCGTACCGATGGCGCTCTTTGCGGCCAAGCACGAGGTGGGGGCGCGGACGATTCGGCCGAAGGTGCAGAAGGTCCTCGAGGCGAGCCTCGTCGCGAGCGACGAGCCCGTGGTCAAAGCCGCTCGACTGCGGGAGCTCGAGTGGGCGTTCGACCCCGTCGAGCCGACGATGGACTCGATCTCGTCGCTCGTCGCCTCGTGCGCGATCGATCACACGGTTCCGCCCGTCTCGAGCGCTCGAGGAACGCGGGCCGAAGCCCTCGCGAGGCTCGATCGCTTCATCGCGACGCGGCTTCGCGCCTACGACGAAGCGCGCAACGACATGGGAGAGCGCGGCAGCTCGGAGCTCAGCGCGCATTTGCACTTCGGGGTGCTCTCGGGCCGCTCGGTGGCCCGCGCCGCGCGAGCCTCGCGCGCGCCGACCGAAGCACGGGATTCCTTTGTCGAAGAGCTCGTCGTTCGACGAGCGCTGGCCTTCAACCACGTGATGACGACGCCGTGCGAGGGCGCGCTGTCGCACCATCGGTACGCGGGCGCGGTTCCCGAGTGGGCGCAGCGCACGCTCGGGGAGCACGCGAAGGACGAGCGATCGACACACACATTCAAAGACTGGGAGTCAGCCTCGACCAGCGACCCGCTGTGGAACGCCGCACAAACGGAGCTCTTGCGCGACGGCGTGATCCAGCCCTACGCGCGCATGCTGTGGGGCAAGGTGGCGCTCACGCTCGCGCCCTCGGCAGAGACAGCGTTCGAGTGGCTCGTCGTGCTCAACGACAAGTGGGCCCTCGACGGGCGAGACCCCAACACGTACACGAACATCGCCTTGTGCTTCGGGCTTCACGATCACCCGTATCCCGGGCGCGCGGTCTTCGGGACGGTGCGGTGCATGACGTCCAAGTCAGCGCGGACCAAGTGGGACACGCGCGCGTACGAAGCGCGCGTACGGGCGAAATGACGGGAAAAGTGACAAAAAACAACGGGGACGGTCCTCAATAACTCAACTATTTGCCACGAATAGTTGAGTTATTGAGGACCGTCCCCGCGCCATCAGAGCCGAACCAACCGTGGCCAGCGAACGCCGATGAGCGGAGGCAGCGGCCGCAGCACCCAGGGCCCGGACTGATAGCGCCGATCTCCGTCGGGAATGAACCCCGAGCTCGAGGCGTCATCGTAGCGCGTGACGTAGAGCACTCCGCAGCTGCCGTTGAGCCGACCGCGCGCGATGCTCTCTTGCGCGATGATCATCGATGCCGGCAACGCGAGCATTCGTAGGACGCTCTCGATCAGCCACGGTTGATCGCTGTAGCAGACGCAGAGCTCGTCGGATCCTTCGCGAAAGAGCCCGCGACCGTCGCACTGAGGACAGGCGTCTCGCGCGAACAATCGCGCGGGATCAGCAAACCAATCGGGCGCGCAGAGGTCGCGGGCGACGGCCATCTCGCAAAACTCGTCGACGTGCTGCCCGTACTCGTCCGAGAAGACGAAGCGCTCGTCGAAGTGCCACTCGTTCTCGCGCGTAAACTTGTGCACGCGCGCGCGCACGAGCCGCGAGTCTGGCCCGGTCGCCAGCTCTTCGAGCCACTCGTCGATGACAGCCCCGACCCGCTGGGCGCGCTCGCGAACCGCGGCGCCCGAGGTCACAACTTGGGGATCCCCGGAAACAACTGCGCGACCGCCGCGCCCCGCACCGTCGTGTCGCTGTCTTCGGCGCGCGCTTCGACGACGATCACTCCGCCGTCCGCCGCGCGCACGAGCACGCCCTCGGCGGTCTCGACGATGTCGCCCGGCTCGAGCGCCAGCGGGCACTCTTCAGCGGGCTTCACCTTGAGGATGACCACCGTCTGGTCGTTGTAGCCAGTGAAGGCTCCCGGGTCGGGCGCCGCCGCGCGCACGCGCGCGATGACGTCGTCGACGGGCCAGTCCCACACGAGCTCGCAGTCCTCGTCGGTGGATGCCGGAGCCTCTGTGGCACGCTCTTCGTCCTGCGGAATCTCAGGGATCGTCTCGTTGCGAGCGAAGCGCGCAGCCATGTCTCGCATGAGGGCGAGCGAGGGGCGATCGAGGGCCTTGGCGAGCTCCCACGCGTTGCAGTTCTTGGGAATGACCATCCTGCGCTGCGCGAGGATGGCGCCGTCGTCGTAGCGGGGCGTGAGCACGTGCGCGGTCACGCCCGTCTCTCGTTCGCCCGCGGCGATGGCCCAGAAGTACGGGTCGGCGCCGCGATACTTGGGCAACAACGACGGGTGTACCCCGAAGCCTCGGCGCGTCAGGCGCAGCACTTCGAGCGGGATTTTTCGCGTCCAAAACCAGGACACGAGCAGCGACGGCTTGGCCGAGCGAAGAAGCTCGACCGTGTCCGCGTGCGCGAGGTCGGGCCGCGCGAGCACGAGCCCGCCACGATCGAGCATGACTCGACGAAGCCGCCGCATCCCTGGCAAATCAGGGCGAGAGATGCAGGCGACTCGAACGTCGTGCCCGTCACGCAGCAGCGCGAGAGCGCCGAGCGGCAGACCTAGATAAACAATGGGAAAGCCCTGCGACGACATCGCGACTCACACATCTCTGTTGTTACTACAGCCGCCCTTCGCCCCACAGGACGAAAGCGTGCGGGACGAGCACTTCGAACACCGAAGCGTCGGAGCGGCGCGAATCGTCCGGCTCGGATCGGTCCGATTCGGTCGCGCCCACATCGGAGGCAATGAGCACGACTGAGCCTACTGGGAGGGCAGTCACGAAGGACGCGATCGCCGCAGAAACGCGCCCCCTGGCTCGCTCGAGCCGAGCCGTGAGCGAGCCGCTCGCTCCGGCGCCGTCCTTGGCGGGAGCCGAAAGAGCGAATCGATACGCGGTGATGCGGTGAAACTCGCCGTGCTGAACGACCTCGCGTCGCGCGAGCGAGGCCTCCTCGAGCGAGCGCGGGACTGGAGGCTCGTCGCGCTCGGAGATCGGAGCGCCCAGCGCCGAGGCCCCTCGCGAGAGCAACGCCCGCTGGCCAGCGACCGTGAGCGGCCGCGCTGCCCAGTGCAGCCCTTCTTCGAGAACCGAGAGCCCAGAGGCCTTTGCGCCGATCGCCGTTGACAAAAGCGGCCACTCGTCCGCGCGAAGCCCTGTGCAGAGCAAGAGCGCCGCGGTGCGCGCCGAGCGCTCGGCGGCGAGCGCGTGCAGACGCTCGACGAGGTCGGGAAGCATCAGGGGCCGCGTCGCTCCTGCCGCCCACGCGCTAAACGCCGACGCGTACGCTTCGGAGAAAGATCGCTCGAAGGTCGACAGCGCGGCACGCGCCCGCCGCTCGAGGTGCGCGGCGCGCGCCCCGACCCCCGGCGCGCCCGCTTCGAGGGCCTCGAGCGCGAGCGGAATCCGCGCGATCGACCGCGAAAACACCTTTTCGAGCTGGCGTGTGCTGCGCCGCGCCGCGGGGTCTCCCAGCGTGTCGAGCGCCGAGCGAAGCTCGAGCGCAGCGCGATAGGTCGCCATCCACCGCGCGCGCTCGGCCTCGAACGCGAGGGGCTTTCGTGGGAGACCGCGCTCGGCTTCGCGCGCGATCGCCGAGGTCTTGGCCTCGGGAGCGCTCGGCTCGAGCTCGTCCGACGGCCATCGCAGCTCGGGCTCTTCGGGCGCGCTCGCCGCAGGCACCATCGTCGGCGCGAGCGGCGTCGTGAAGACGATCACGCTCTCGTCGTCAGCGACCTCCGTCCATGCAGAGACCGCGCGGGCTAGGGAAGACCGCGTAAACGACCGTCCCGCGAGCGTCGCGAGGAGCGCCGCGGGATCACGCACGACCGCTTGCGCCGCGCCGAGCGAGAGACGCTCGTCGAACAACGCCGCGAGCGCCGCAGGAATCGCTGGGGCGCCAGCGGCGTCCGCCGCGCGCACCGTGCACAGAAGCGAGATCGGCCGACGCTCGCGCTCTTCGAGCAGCTGCCCGAGGACCTCGAGCGCGTCCTCCGCGCGATCGCGATCGCCGCGGAGGTCGAGGTAGTCGTCGAGCTCTTCGATCACGAACAAAATGCCCGAGCGCCTCACAGAACGCGCGCGAAACAACCACCCTCCGAGCGCCGGAAGCGCCGCGCACGACGACTCATCGTAGAGAGCGCCTGGCGCTCGCAACGCATCGAGGACCGCTTCGGCCCTCGCGGTGAGCTCCTCGACGAGCGTCCCAGATGCGCCCCTCGGGCGCACGCTCACTGTGAGTGGCGCCGCCGACGTTCCGTCGATTTCAACGGCGCTCATCGCGCGCTCGACCCACGCGCTGCGCTGCGGCGCGGTCGCGCCGATCAAGAGCGTCGCGCGCCCTCTCTCGACGCTCGGGCGCAGACGAGCGAACGATTCGGCGGGATCAGGCGGCGCTCGCTCGGACAAGGGAGGATGTGCGTACGGTAGTTCTCCACGTACGAGCGCTGCAACAACGCAGTGCTCTGCGTTGCCATGGGCGAGCGAACCCCGTACATTCCGCGCTGATGTCCGACGGCGAACGAAGGACGATCCGCGTCGTGGCCGCGATGGTCGAACGTTCGGGTCGATACCTCATCACCCAGCGAAGACCCACGGCGGTGCTGCCGTTGCTCTGGGAATTTCCTGGTGGCCGCGCAGAATCGGGAGAGACCGACGCCCAGGCCCTGCGCCGCGAGATGCGCCACAGATTGGGCGTCGACGTCGAGGTCGGCTCGTTGATCTCCAACGTGTCGCACCCGTACGACCATTACACGGTCGAACTTCAACTCTACGAATGCCGCCTGCTCAGCGAGGAGCTTCGGGCGGTGAACGTCCACGCGTATCGCTGGGTCGCGAGCTCCGAGTTCGATCAGTACCCGTTCACTCCAGCGGATGACGCGTCCATGGCGAAGCTGCTCGGCGAATAACGACGAACCTCCAGGGGTGTCGATGGCTCACGCTTGTTACGTATGTAGCTTCTATCCCGTACCCGACGGCGAGGGCGTCGAGTGCTCGCACTGCCATCGGCTGCAGTACGGAAACAAGTGCCCCCGATGCGGGCAAAACGCGCCCACGCGATCGAAGGACTTTCGCGTGTTTTGCACGGCGTGCGGCTTCGAGCGCGGCCCCCTGTCGGGCAGCGGATTGACGATGCCCATCAACATGGTGGGCAAGCCTTCACAGTTCGGCGGCATCGCCTCGCGCGTCCTCGGCACCGCGGGCATCGCCGTGACCCTCTTGCTCGTCACGCTCGTCACCCTCGCGGCCGTGGCGTTCTCGAGCACCGTCCTCGGCGCGCTCGCGGTCTTGCTCGCGACGTTCGGGTCGGTCGTGGCGTTCTTGCTCCTGCGCGGCGGCAAGAAGCTGCAACAGCAAGGCGAAAGAGCGCAGCACGACGCGCGCGAGCAGGCCGTCGCGGCGGCGGCCAAGGCGCGCGGCGGCGTGATCACCGCCAGCGACGCGGCCGGCGTCCTCAACGTTTCTGTCAACGAAGCGGACGCGCTGCTCACGTCGATCGCAAAAGAAGGCGCCATCGCCCACGCAGAGATCAGCCACGACGGCGTGGTGAAGTACGTCTTTCACGAGGCCGCTCCTGTGCACGTCGCCCCGACCACCGCGCAGCAGCCCGCGACGGGCGTTCGCGTGGACGTCAACGGGCCCGCCGGAGCCGGACAGCCGCTCAACCCCAAAGAGGTCGCTCAACAACGGGTCGATCGCGAGTTCGAAGAGCTCAAGAAGACCCGCGTCGCCAAGGGTGACTGAGCGCGGCCCCCGTCGAGGTTCACTGCGCGCGATCGAAGCGCAGCGCGTCCACGATCGTGTAGCCGTTGCTTCCCGCGGCGACCGGGATCTTCACGGTCGCTCCCGCGCCGAGCTCGCGCACGCCGAGGTCCGCCCAGCCGTCGCCCGTGCGCTGATCGAAGAGCACCACCGCAGGGCTGCTGTCGCCCGCGCGCCGCGAGACCTCGTAGCGCACGGCGGTGTTGCGATTGCTGTGCGCGATGTAGCGCGCGAGCACGCGATACCGCCCATTGACGCGGGCGGGAACGGTGAACACCGCCTCGCCCGCGCGCCCCGCGGCGAGCGCCACGTAGTTGACGCCGACGTAGCCTGGGCGAGCGCTGCTGATCTCCCACGGTCCGCCGCTCGTCGCGAGGACGCCCATCGTCGCGTTGTCGATCATCACCGTCGGCGCGTTGGCAGGCTCTTCGCCGGTGAGCGCGTCGAGGCGATTGGAGGGTTCGTACGCGCAGTGGTTGGCGTCGAGCGCGCGACCCGTCTTGTGCGCGCACACCCAGCGCGGAAAATCGCTGGACCACCACGTGCGAAACATCCGCACGTTGCCCTGCGGCGCGACCGCGCCCGCGGTGCGCGGGTAGTTCACGTCGACGAGCTGGCCTCCCACCGAGTCGTAGCCCTCGATCACGTTGACGTCGACGCGGATCGATCGAGACGTAAACGCAGCGTGCGTGGTGTTCATCTGCAAGCCGAGCAGGTGCGCGAGCTCGACGACGTGCTCGCCCTGCATTCGATTGCAGCCGTGCGACACCGGGCCGCGCTTCAAGAGCCACTCGACGCCGGTCGCCGTCGTTCCGTGGGTGATCGGGCCGTGAAACGCGATCCCTCGGCGATGGTTGTACTCGAGAAATGGAAACCCTCCCCAAGGGATGTACTCGCCCCGCGAGTTGGGCGCATACGGCAGGTACGGCAGGCCGCGGATGTCTGGGTACATTCCAGGCGCGTTGGTCGTCGCGCCGGTCGCGATCGGATAGACGACGGTGACTCGCGTCCGACCGCGATCGTCCGCAGCGGTCGCGTAGAACGGAAGTCGCCCAGTGAATCCCGTGGGCAGATAGCCGCTCACGCGCGCGGTGTGCCCCGCGATCGACACGACGATCGACGGCTCGACGAGCGCGGGCAACATCCCGTTGTAGATCCACTTGTTGCTGTCGCTGTTGGACCCCCACCGCAGCTCGCTGATGTCGAACGAGTCCGCCTCGTCGCTCGCAGGTCCCATCGTCGGTCCGCACCCGACGAGCAGCGCGCTCGCGCCGAGCGCCGCGAGCGTCATCGATCGCTTCGAAGTCGTGTTCAACCCCGAAAACACCACCGTCGCACGCGCCGGTCAACGACCGCGCGAACTGCGGTTCGCACGGCGGCGCCCGAGCGCAGTCCCCAGCGCCAACGTCGCGAAGATCGCGCCGGGTCGACCGCGAGAGCCCGCGGGCGCCCTGCAGCCGCAGCCGCCAGAAGAGGGAGGGATGCCCCCGGCGTCCCGCGCGCCGCTGTCGACGCCGCTGTCCGCGCTGCCTGCGGCGTCGAACACCGCGCCGTCGGGGACGGTCGCGTCCGCCATCGAAACGTCAGCGGCGCTTGCGTCAGGCCGGGGCCCGCTGTCGAGATAGAACACCGTTCCGTCGCTCACGACCTCGGGCGACGCTCCCGCAGGACCCACGGCGCGAACGGCGAAGAAGTATCGGCCGCCCTCGCGGAGCCCTTCGCTCTGCGTGGCGCGCAGCACGTCCGAGCGAACTTGAATAAATGGGTTCGATGGCATCGCGGCGTTGCGCGTGATCGCGGTCCCCCCGCTCGTGAACACCGCATACTCGTAGCCCGTCGCTCCGGCGACCGCGGTCCAGTCCGCCGCGATCGCCAGACCGCGCGTCTCGTCGATGTCCATCGCGCCGGGCGGGTCCGCGACGTTGACGTCACGCACCGAGGTCGGCGGCTCGAACGCCTGCGTGTCGACGCCGTACAAAAACCCGTCCGCCGCGGTCACGACCAGCTCATTTTGCCCGTCACCGTCGGTGTCCGCGAGGATCGGCTGCCCGACGCCCGCGCGAAAGTTAAGACTCCAGATCAAGCTCGAAGCGCACGGATCGACTGCGTAGAGGTAGCCGTCGGTGCTTCCCACGAGCGCGGCGACTCGCCCGTCGCCGAGGTCCTGGGTCGTCGTGACGTTGCCGAGCGATCCGACGACCGGCGTCGCCGCGCGCGCCTCTGCCTCGGTGGCGAAGAGCCTCCCTCCCGCGAGGTACACGCTCGAGACGGCGGTATCGCTCCGGTGCGTGGCGACATCGACGACGGCCAGCCTCGCGCTCGCCTCGGGCGACTGCAGGTACTTGAGCGACGTACCGCACTGGACCACTCCGCCAAACACGCGCAGCGCGCCGAAGGGGCTACGAAGGCGCCAGGTCTCGTCGAAATCCGCGCTCACCGTGGATCCGAGAGACACCGCGCCAGGCTCTGTTCCCGACGCGGCGAGGATGGTGGTGATCGCGCCCGCCGTGGCGATGCCGCGCACGGTGATGGGCATCGCAGCGTACGTGTTGGATCGCGACGAGGCGAGCAGCGCGCCGCCAGCGCCGCCGTAGAGCTTCGTCGGCCCAAACGTCACGAGAACATCGTCGGTCCCGTCGCCGTCCAGGCGATCGACCGCGAGGTAGCCAGGGATGCTGCTGCCCGTGGGGATTCCGGCGGTGCGCCACGCGACGGTTGCGCCACGAACCGCGACGATCTGCCCGATGCCGTCGCTGCCGTTGACCGGAGCGGCGTACCCCGCGCTCGCGCCCCGCAGCGGAACGACGTCACCAGTAAACGACTGAGTGCTCGTCGTGGCGGTGACGCGAAACGACTCGGTCCTGCCGTCGGCGAGGCGACCGACCACCGCGCCGCTCTCGAGCGCCACGACGCGATCGACGAGCCCGTCGCCGTTGCCGTCGTCGAGCAGCGGAAACCTCGCGCCCCGCCACTCCCACAAGACGCGCGGGGGGCGCGCCAGCGACGCGCCCGCGGCATTGATGCGCAGCAGCACGCCTCGAGCGTCGTTCGTCACGATGTCGTTGATCGGTTCGCCGTCGAGCCGCCCCGCCGTCGGAATCGGCCCCAACCCCCAGACGCCTGAATAAAACCCGCCCGATCGCACGCCGCGCTCAGGAAACTCCGGCGTCCCACCTTGATTGAGCGCGCGCAACATCGGGTCGAGCACGACGATGTAGCCGTCGCTCTGCGCGACGAGCAGCCCCGCGCCCATGACCGACACGTTTTGCTGCGGAACGACGGCCGCCGCGCTCGTGTCCGCCGGAAGCGCGTAGCGAGCGAGAGCGCTCAGCGCGCCCGAGCCGCGCGGGTCGTACACCTCGATGGCTCCGCCGCGGCTCAACACGAGCCCGCGCTGCATCGACGCCCCGGCGAGCGGCGCGGTCACGACCAGGTTTCGCGCGCTTCCTCCGCGTCCCGCGAGCGTGTCGACGTAGCGCGGCAACGTTCCATCGGGCATCGTGAAGGCCGGCGTCGAGACCGGACCGCTCGTCAGAGCAGCGCCGCGATAGCCTTCGATCATCGAGCCCCGGCGCACGAGCACGACGGGGCGCTCGGTCGCGCCCAGCGAGACGACGCCGAGCAGCTGTGTCCCAGCGATCGTCGCGCGCACAGCGCCGGTCGCGCCCGACAGCACGGACGTCACGCGAGATCCGCCCTCGCGAAAGGTCGTCACGAGCTCGATCGAACCGTCCCCGTCGAGGTCCGCCGCGCTGTGCTCGATGAATTCGTGTGCGTCGCTGACGAGGTTCATCGCCGCGCGCGACCAGCGCACATAGAGCCGCTGCGCCGCGGGCCGCGCCGGGTCGTAGCTCAGCACAAACGCGTGCCGCGAGTTGTCGGGCAGCGGGTACGTGTTGTTCGAGAGCCCGACGATGTCCAGTCGCCCGTCTCCGTCGACGTCGATCACCTGCGTCGTCGCCAACCCGAACGGGAGCGCGAAGCCGAGGTCGAATCCCCCGTTTGGATCCGCGCCGGCCGAGCGGATCTTCTGCCCGGTCCGGCCGTTGTAGAGGTAGGCGTAGCGCGTTCCGAACGCGACGATCTCGGAGACGCCGTCGTTGTCGAGGTCCGCGACGACGTCGTTGAAGCTCGCTGCGTAGTCTCGCCCGGTCGGCAGCGTAAAGAGCCGCGCCGTCCCGTCGTCCACGCCCGCGCCGAACCCTCCGCTGAACGACCATCCGAACATCGACTCGGGGCGCGGCGCTGACTGACTCGAAGCCATGTCCGCCACGTACAGGTCCGGGAGCAAGTCACCATCCAGCCGCGCGACGCGCACCTCGCCGATGCGCGGGCTGAAGTCCGTCGGTCGCGTGCGCCAGAGCACCCGACCCGTGCGCCCAGAGACCAGCACAACGAGCCCCGGCGAGCCGGTCGCCACCACCTCCCGCTCGCCGTCGCCGTCGAAATCCGCGACGCCATCGATACGAAACAGCCCGAGGGGCGCCGTCTCCCACAGGAGAGTGTCGTCGGGACGCTTGGCGACGAGCTTTCCGCTCGCGATGAACACGAGCTCGTTGCGGGCGTCGCCTTCGACGTTCTCGACGATCAGCTGCGCCGCGCTGACGCTGCCTCCGAGGTAGTGCCGCCACGCGATCGCCGGCCGCGACAGCCGCGCCGTCCCAGGAGCGCGCGCGGTTCGCTGCGCGTTCTGCCCGATCATCGGCCAATCGGCGCGCGCGATCTGCGAGGCGCACACCAGCGCGAGCGTTGACGACAAGAGTCCGATTCGTCGCATCGAACGTCAGCGTACCGCACAGCCGCCGCCGCGAATACACGGAGGCGACGAGCGGTTGGTGGCGTTCTCGTGCAAGCGTCGGGTCGTGTGTCCTTCGTGCGGGGCGGCAGCAACCGGCGGAGGGCGGCGAGCAAACGGGCGATCGCGCCCACCGCCCAGCACAATGTAATCTCCCCTGTTTTTTTACAGGCAATACTGTATTGGAGCGCCTCAGCGCAGCCATCGATACGCGCTCGCCAACTGCTCGCGAGCGTCCTCGACGATCGGCGCACCGTGGCCGACGATCAACCGCTCGAAGCGCAACGCGAGCAGCTCGTCCACGCTCTCTCTTGCCGCGCGGCGGTCACGAAACGCCGTCCACCGGATGATCCGACTGACCGCGACGCGATCATAGAAGCCTGCGAGCTTCGAGTACGTTCGCGTCCATCCGTGCTCCGGTCGACCGATGTTCTGCACGAGGTCTGCACACACCGCCGACGCCGACGGCCGGTGAACGAGCACGGTCTCCACGAGCTCGAACCCACGAACACGAACCTCGTCGAACACGCCGTCGAATGCTGGCTCGCCCTCGATGTCGTGCGCGCGATCGACGCGAACGTCCTTGTTCTTCTTGGCGAGCGCGCTCGGCGCGTGAACCCTCGCCTTCGGAAATGCGCTCGCCCACGCTCCGAGCCACAGGTGGTGAAACGTGTTTGGCGCGTACAAATGCCGCACTTCGCCGAGCGATTCGACCGCTGCACGACGCTCGTCGGTGAGCGCGACCGGAGAGTGCACGAGCAGCCCGCCGTCGCCCATCGAGACGACCGTCATGTTGCTGTCGAGCTTCATTCCGAGAAAGCTCACCGGCGCTGCCTCGACGAGCACTCCTCGAGACACTTCGATCCGCTCGCTGGTCATGCAGCGTGGATCGCACAGGAGCACGCCGAACGCTCTGGTACGTTTGTACTACCGGCGTGATGTCCTGGGTGTTGCCTGACGTTTCTCGATAGGGGCCGGCTTCGACCCGCCGTCGCGAGCGTCCGCAGGGAGCAGCACGGCGAGCCGTACAACGTCGGCGCGGTTCGACGCGTCGAGCGTCGAGAAGATCACCGCGAGATGATTTCGCAGAGTGTTCGGCGAGAGCCCGAGCGCTTCGGCGATCTGCGCGTTGGTGTGTCCGAGCGCGACGTGCTCGACGATCTCTCGTTGCCGTCGCGTGAGCCTTTGATCGACGCACGCAAGCGCGACGGGCAGGCGCGCGACGGGCGTTGAGTCCAGCCCGCAGAACGCGACGTCCGCCAGCGCGAGCGTCGGAGCGATCGACCGCAGCCACGCGAGCTCGTCGCTCGAGAATCGGTCGCGTGTTCGTCGTCCCAGCACGAGCGCTCCACGGATCGTAGAGCCGACGACAAAGTGTGTCACGAGCGCTGTCGCGAGTCGTTGGGGCTCGAGCGCGGTTCGTCTCCACACGTCGTGCGCCCGCGATCCAGGCGAGAGCGCCTCGTGGTCTGCTGCGACGTGATCGTGCGCGATCGCATACTCGCGAAGCGCCGCGAGCTCTACGGCAAGCGCGTCCCATCGGGCGACAGTGTTCATCATGGACTCGACGTCGACGCCTCGAAGCACGGCCGTATCGAGCGGGACACGTGGTGACAGCGCGTGGATGCCCGCAGCGTCGAACGAGACGACCTCGCCGACGATGTCCAAGGTGCGCTCGCGGACTTCGCGGAGCGTCCGCGCCGTCGCGAGATGCTGCGCGATCTCCATGGTCGTCCGCGCCGAAGGTGGTTTCACACTCGAGATATACCCGACGTTCGTGGCTGCGCGTGGCGCCCCAGACGCCCACGAGCGTCGCCTCGCGTTCTGCGAAACGCAGTCCCGGCGGTGAGCTCGATCGAACTCACCAGTGCGCGACGCCCCCCCAAGCGAGCCGTGATTCTCGGTCCCTCGTGCGCTGCGGGCGAAGCGGCGTGGCCCGGTCGGTTGATCTCCAGCAAATCGATCACTTCGATCGCGTAAGGGGTCGCACTTGGTGGTGCGACGCGAGGCCGGTACGATCCTCCCATGCGTGTTTCGACAGCAAGTATTCGTCTCTTGGCTTCTCTCTGTCTCGTTGCCCTGAGTGGCTGCGGGACCGCCCCGCCGCCGACCATGCAACGCGGGGCGAGCCCTACGGTGCTCGCGTTTCGGGGAACGCGGACGGCGTCCTTCTCGATTCGCGCGAGCGGCGCGTGGAGCGTCGCGAGCGATCAGCCGTGGCTCACCGTGAGCCCGGGCAGCGGCAGCGGCGCCGCGATGGTGAACGTCACAGTGAACCGCATGGGGCTCGCCGCGGGCAACTACGGCGCCACGCTGACGGTGACTGCTGGGGCTGACACATTATCGGTGCCGGTATTCATGAGTTTTCCGACCGTCGCGGGCAACGTCAACGCGAGTAGCAATCGTCGGCGGCTGCACGTTCCCGGGACGATGATGCCCGCGGGCATGTTCGCCCCCGACCGTGTCGTTGCGACGTTGAGCCCAGGCGGCGTGGCGGTGGCGGCGCGCTCGTCGATCGCGCTGGGGAGCGAGCCTCAGCCCTCGGACGCGGAGTACCGCACCGCGGCCGCCGCCCTCGCGATGGAGCTCAACTTGACGGTGCAGGCCCAGTCGGGGCGCACTGTCACGTTTGGCGCGATGGGACAGCCGCTCGCCACGGTGCTCGCGTCGCTGCAGAGCGACGGTCGCATCGAGGAGGCCTCGCTCGAGACCCGCGCGGCCGCACGCATGATGCCGAACGATCCAAACTACGCGAGCCAGTGGCACTACCCGCTCATCAATCTGCCCGACGCGTGGAACATCACCCAAGGCTCTGCAGACATCCCCCTCGCCGTAATCGACGACGGCATCGACGCCAATCATCCGGACTTCGTGGGCCGCGTCGCTGGCGGGTACGACTTCATCACGAACAGCGACACTGTCACGCCGGGCTCTCACGGCACGCACGTGGGCGGGACGATGGGCGCGAATTCGAACAATGGCGTCGGCGTCTCGGGCGTTACGTGGACGAACCCGCTCATCAACCTTCGCGTGTTGCCGGGCGGCACCGATCAGATCATCAACAACGCGATCCTCTACGCCGCCGGCTTGCCCGTGCAGAACTCCGCGGGCGCGCTGGTGATGCCGCCGCGTCAGTCGAGGGTCATGAACCTCTCGCTCGGTCCCGACAATCGCATGTGCGTGAACATTCCGCCGACGCCGACGGCGGTTGACGCCGTCGCACGCGCGCTCGCGGCGGGCACGGTCGTGGTCGTCGCGGCGGGCAACGACAACTGCAACGTCCTCGACACGCTCTCGCTGATCCCTGGCGTCATCTCGGTCGCCGCCGTCGATCGCAACGGTGCGCGCGCCACGTATTCCACAGCAGGCCCAGAGGTCTGGATCTCTGCGCCCGGCGGCGAGGGCACGGCCGCCGATGCCGTGCAGTCCACCGACCTCAACGGGACCTATACGGGCCAGGCGGGAACCTCCATGGCCGCGCCGCACGTCGCCGGCGTCGTGGGCCTGATGCTCGCCGCGAACCCGATGCTCACGCCTGTCGACGTGCGACAGATCCTCGCTCAGACGGCGCGCCCGATCATGGGTGCCGACATGACTCGCAGCGGCTCTCCGACGCAGCGCGGTCTCATGGGCCACGGACTGATCGATGCGGCCGCCGCGGTGCGCGCAGCGCAGATGTGGATGCCGACTCAGTCGCGCTACGTGGCGCAGCTCGTCGACATGGGCGGCGCGGTCGTGCGCACCGCGCCCGTCGATCCAGGCGGCAATTTCCAGTTCAACGACGTGCTTCCAGGAATGTACGCGGTGCGCGGCGGCAATGACGTCGACGGCGATGGGATGCTCGGCGAGCCCGGGGAGCTCTTCAATCAGTCCATGACCATGGTCGACGAAGACGGGGATCTCGAGGTCGACCTCGATCTCGAGCAGCGATAAACGTTCGGTGGGCGCGCGAGGGAGGGACGCCGCTTCGCTGCATCGGACGCGAGCGGCAAATCAAGGCCACACGGCTCTTGCGTGCACACGGCTCGTACCCGCAGCGCAACCGAACGTCGGACGCTCGCGCGGTCTCGTCCGAAGCAGCCAGCACGCCGACCTCCCCCGACGCATCGGCAGCGACGGCCCGCTGATGGGCTCTTCGCTCCCTCCGGTGGAGGTGCCATTCCGTCGATCCCCGAGCGTCTATCGGTCGCGAGCGGCGCGCTGTCTGCGCTGTTCTTCATCTTCATCCCGTTCGAGCTGCGCGCCCGCTACAAGCGCGGAGCGCCGCAAAGAACGTGAGAAACTCGATCGCGAACCTGGATCGTCCACGAAGTGATCAATCCGCTCGACCCGTCGCTCACGAAATCGTCTGCAATGTGAACGGCTTGGCGATATGCGATGATCGCTGCATGACTCGTCCCCGGAAGCGCTCAGCGAGCTGGGCGGTACTCTTTGTTGCGGTGTGTGGTGCGTGCGCGCCGCGATCTTCGTCAACCAACGTGCGCACTTCGCGCCCGCCATCTCGATGGACGCCGTCGACTCCGTGGACGCCCGAGCCCGAGAGGGCGATGGCGTTCGCAGATCTGGGACCGACGTGGTTGGTACGATCGCAGATCGGCAGTCTCTTCGAGGGCAAGATCGCGTTCGTTCGCAATCGCGATCGCGGGGCGGTCGGCGCAGCGAGCCGCATGAACACCCATCCGGTGGTGGTCCGCCTCGGCGATCGCAATGGAAGTCGGGGACCAGACTCGGATCGCGACGGGCTCAGCGACGTCGCTGAGCGGGCGATTCGTACGGACCCAATGCAGGCCGACTCCGACGGCGACACGATTCCCGATGGATTCGAGGTCTTCGGGACCGGGACGCTGCCCACCGAGCGTGACAGCGACGGTGACGGACGCTCTGACGCAGAAGAGCTCAACCTCGATGATCCGTCGATCTACGCAGACACGGACGGTGACGGTCTGCTCGATGGCCAGGAGATCGCGTCGTTTTCGAGCGATCCGAACAGCATCGACAGCGACGGTGACGGACTCGGAGACGACCTCGAGTTCGTGTTCGGCACCCGCATCAACGATCGTGCTTCGCCCACGATGGACAGCGACAACGACGGCGAGCCCGACGAGTTCGAGCTCGCAAACGGGCACGATCCTCGAAACGCGAGCTCCGAGGATCCTGATTCAGATGGCGATTTTGTACCCGATTGGCTCGACGCGGATAACTTGATGATGGCGCGGGTGCCGGGGCGTCGTCGCGGCGTCGTTCCTGCGGCGCCCACGAACTGCAACTTCAACAAGCAAAACGTCTGAGCACGAGCGATGTGGCGTCGTGGGCCGTGGGTCTCCGCGGCGCTGGTCGGACTGCTGTACGCGCTCTTTCTGCTCGAGTCGTCGCGTCGCGCGGCGTCGGGGGTAGGACCGGACCTGCTTCCCGAGCGCTGGGTGCTCGCTGGGGATGCTCCGCGACCCTGGCAATTCGTTACCTACGCGGCCGTGCACATCGATCGTACGCACGTGCTGAGCAATTGTTTGCTGCTCGCGCTCGCCGGCGCGTGGCTCGAGCCGATCGTCGGCGGCGTTCGTGTCGCCGCGCTCGCGTTGCTGAGCGCCGTGCTCGTCGCGATCGTCTTCGTGCTCACAAGCGATCGCGACCTCTGCGGGGCGTCTGGCGCGAGCGCCGCGTTCATCTCGGCCTCTCTTTGCGCAGCGCTCGCCGCTCGTTCGCGCTCTCGGTGGCTACGTGCCGCGGTGGCCGTGCTCTGTGTTTGCTACATCGCGCTCTTCGATGCCGCGCCCGCGCTGGACACTGTGCATCCTTCGCAGCGGATTCACGCGATCGGCTACGCCGCGGGCGCAGCGCTCTTCGGGGTGAACGCCGCGCTCTCTCGTCGGCGATCATCACGCGTGGGGCTTCGATGAGCAGCGGTCGTTGGACCATCGCGCTCTTCGTCGCGTCCGGGCCGATCTTGTACGCCGCGTTGTCCTTCGAGCGGACGTGGCCTCTTGCGTTTGTGTGCTTGGTGCCATGGGCGCTGTTCACGCTTCGGGCGCGGACTGCGGTCGCGGTGGGAGGCGCGCTGCTCTCGTTGATGCCAGCGTACGTCGCGATGCACCGCGAGATCGTGCGAATCGCCCCGTTGTTTCATGGTGTGTCGTGGCCTTGCTTCGCGCTGGCGCTGTGTGGCGCAGCGTTCGCTCTTCGTTTCGCGGTACGGGTGTCGCGGCTTCCCGTCGCCTTGCTTCTGCCTGCCTTCTGGGTGGGCGGCGAGCTCGTGCGCTCTACCGAGTTGGTGCCGCCATGGCATCGCGTCGCGACCGCTCTTTACGGGCAGCTGTGGTCGCTTCAGGTCTGCGATTTGGGGGGAATGTCCGCGGTTTCCTTCGCCCTAGCCTGCGGCAGCGGCGCGCTCGTCGGGGTCGCGCTCCGCTGGGTCGCGCCCCATGCGCGCAAGACGCACTGCGCTGTGCGTGTCGAGCTGAGCGTCGCGCTCGCCATCTGGTGCTTCGTCGCTGGGTACGGCGCGTTTCGGCTTCGCGAGAGCCGCGCGGTGCAGCGTGAGGGGCCTGCGGTGCTCATCGTGCAAACGGACGAGTTTTCTGACGCGCTCAGGGTGCGGTCCGCGCGAGAGCGATTGCTCTCACTCGCTGGGCTAACGCGCGCTGCGCTGCGGCGGAACGAGCGACCCGCGTTGATTGTTTGGCCCGAGGCTGTGCTCGACGCTGTGATTTCCCCGGCGTTTCTCGACGCGCCCGGCGACGCGGTCGACGCGCTGCCCCGGTCGATGCGCACGGGCAACGCCGCCCTCGACCGCGCTGCGCTCGCGAGAGAGCAAGCGGCGGGACGCGCCCGCGCGCAGTGGATTCGTTCGCTCTCCGCAGAGTTTACGGTGCCCGTGCTGCTCGGAGGGCCAGCGGTGGCTCGCGGCGCGGACGGCTCGTGGCGGCGGTACAACGCCGCGCATCTTGTGGATCCTTCGAGACCAACCGTCATCGAGAGCCACTACAAGACGCGACCGTTTCCGCTCTACGAGCGAATTCCGTTCGACGACGCGCGGTCGGCCTCGCTGCAACGGGTGCACGATGCGCTGGCTTCGCTGCGTCCGACGAACGGCAGCTGGCCGGACCCGGTCAGCGCAGGCGTTGGCGTTCGTCTTCTGCCGCTCGGGGCGCTGAGGTTTGCAGCGCCGATCTGCTTCGAGACAGAGTTCGCTGACCTCTCGTGGACCGATGGGATCCGCGGAGCGTCGTTTTGGGTCAACATCGCCGACGACAGCTGGGGCGCCCGAGGAGACGACACGCTGCGCGCGTTTCGATTCAATGTGTTTCGCTCCATCGAGTCGCGAGTGACGATCGCGCGCAGCGCCAACGCTGGCGTTGCTGGACTCACTGGACCGACGGGAGAGATCTACGCTGCGGTCGGTGGCCCGGACGCCACGCGCTTGCCCATGCCGGGGCGACCCGAGCTGCCCGCGGTCGAGCGCGTGCGAGCCGTGCAGGCGCAGTTCGAGCGGACCGCTCGTGACACGCCTCACGCCGGTGACACGAGCGACGAGTTCGCGCTCCAGGGTCAGCAGTTGCGTCTGGCGCAGCGAAGCGCGCTGGCGCTCAGCGAAGCCGTGCGTCGCGAGGGGGCGATCGCAGCGAGAGTCAGGCTCGATGGCCGAACGACGCCCTACGTGCGGTCCCGTGGCCTCTTCGATCGGGTGCTCACACTGGCCCTGGTCGCGACCGTCGTGTTGGCGCTGCGTGACGCGTTGCAAAAGCGTCGCGATCGAGCTGCGCCGCGTTGACGCACGCGCCAAACGACGGGGGAAGAGCTGTGCGCACAACTCTTCGCCAACACAGCATCGCCTGCAAAAGCAGCGGAGATCGCGTCGTGCGGGGCGGCAGCGACGGGCTGAGCTGGGCGACGAAACGGGCGATCGCGCCCACGTCGGCCGACCGCGATCGGATGTCCTGTCCCCCACCGGAGGCGTGCACGAGGCGCAACGAGTGCCGGCCCGAGCGCTACGAGCGGCGCTTCGCCGGAGGAACTTCGATCACCAGTGCAGCAAACAGATAGAACTCGCCGGAGCTGCCTTCGTTGCCGAAATACCCCGTGAAGCTGAACTCGCGCTCGCCGAGGCTCCGGAGCTTCACACGATTGGACGCGTGGGGGGCCGCATCGCCATCGAGCGTCGCGAAGGGCTCTGGCAAAAGAAACGCGAGGTCGCTCTCGCTCGTCGAGCCTTCGGGCAGCGCGTCGAGGACGTCGTCCGACGTCGCGCGTGAAGGAATCCGAACGCGCGACGGAATCTTCGGCAGCTCCCACAGCGCTTCTTCGTCCGCCTCGGTGAACACGACGGCGCGAAGCGAGACCGAGAGGCCCGCCTTCATCGCCGCGCGAGCGACGACCGCGTCGCGTCCCTTGAGCGTCGCGAGCTCCGACGCGGTGAGCTTCTGACTCTTGCGCGCTCCCTCGGCGGACGTGCTGTACATGTGAACGCACGGGACCGCGAAGCGTGCGCCGTCGGGCTCCCAAGCGGCGTCGCCGAGGGCTTGCTTCAACGCCCGCAGGAGAGGCGCTTCGCGCGCGTTGGTAGACAGCAATTTCGTAGGCGAAGCGCTGGTCGAACGAGACAGCCGGTACGTCATCGTCACGCGCGAACCCGCGCGGATCGACTCGACGCGATGATCGACGTCCGAGAAGAACGCCGCCCAACGGAGGATCAACGGCGACGGGGACCCCTCGATCTCCGACGCCCAATCGACCTGATCGAAGAGACCGTTGTGCGAGAGCGAGAGCTCACCGCCCTTGAAGCGCGAGGCGAGACAAAGCACCAGCGACCCGAGCATGGTGCGATCGGTGGGCGTGTCCTTGTGAGTGTCGAAGTGGCCACGCGCTCCGTAGATGTGCAGCGCGTACGGCTCTGCAGAGAACGGCGTCGCGTCGTCCGGCGAGAGCGCGATGCGAAGCTGCTCGAGGATCCCCAACAACGCGAGGTCCACGCCCTCGAGGGTGAATTTGCTCGCGGAGATCTGCGCGCCGTCACGGACCGTGCGATCGAGCACCGTGGCGCGCCCCTTTCCGACCTTCGCGGGACGCGCGACGCGCGTGAGCTCGGTGTTGTCGAGCGCTTGCGCGCCGCAATCCACCGCAGGGCCCACGGGCACCACGCGTCCGTCCTCGAAGCGAACGCGCACAGGTTCGTGCAGGAGCACTTCGCCGGTGGCGAGGTACGGCGACGAGATCCCGAGGATCGCGCGCGCGATCGCGTTTTCGTGTTGGTCGCGGCTCATTGGCTTGGACGATCGATCATCGCGTCGAGCGTGTCGAGTCGTCGCGGCCTCGGCGGCGCACAAGAGATCGGCCGCAGCGAGCGTGCGTGGTGCTCACTCCATTTCCAGCACCACTACGACGATTGGATGCGACTCGTCGGCCCAATTGCGGCGCTCGACGCGATGGTTCGTGCGGACACGAGAGGGCCCCGACCATGCTGAGCCTTCCCCTCATTTCTGCTCGCGAAAATCTGCACAAGAAACGGATGGTATAGGACTTCGCTGAAGGAGGTTGGCAGCAGGAGAGGCGCCGAACACCAGACGATTGAAACGGAGCGTATGGCCTGAAAATCGAGCAACAGAACGACGTTTGGCATCGAGCCGCGCAGCGCAGCCCCCACCGGCGCTGCAGCCCACGAGATGCTCAACGTCGTTTCATTCTGCTTCATGGCTCGTGGCGTGTCTGCTTCCAACCGGGCGGCGCGAACAACCGCGCCGCCTTCGGTTGGCGACACGCCCTCCGTTGAACCCGTGGCGTGTCTGCTTCCAACCGGGCGGCGCGTTAGCCCCGCAGCCACACGAGAGCCAGCAGGATGAGCAACGCCAGCGTCGCGCCGCACGCGAGCGCCACGCCGGCGCGCGCCTTCGTGACGATCGAGCGCAGCGTCGAGCGCGGGTCCTCGGACTGCGCGCACACGAGCAAGACCGCGGGCGATCCCCCGTGTTCGAAGAGGATCTTTCCTTTCGTGCTGGGGCGCACCGTCCCCCACGCGAGCGCGGGCGCCCCCACAGGAACGATCGCCGAGTGGACCATGAAGGCTCGATCGCGCCGCTGCCCCGAACGCTCTTCCGCGTGCACCGTCGTCGCCCACCGAATCGCGCGAGGGTCGATCAGAACGTCGCCGTCCTGCGTGCGCAGCGAGAAGCCATCGTCGACGAGCTCGCGATGCGTCGTGATGTTCGGGTCCGATCCGGGGACGACCTCTTCCTCTGTGATCGCCACGATCGCGGCGGGCCCCAGCGCGCTCTCGACCGGCGTCGGGTCGACGATCCGGCCCTCGATCACGCCGCCGACGAGCGCCGTCGCTCGCTCTTCGTGCAAGAGCTTCCCACCGTGCTCCCTCAGCGCGCGGCTCTCGAAGATCGCGTACGCGCTCGCGCAGATCGAGACGCTAATCGCCCAGCCAAACGAGGTCACGATCAGAGACCTGCCGCTGCTCGAGGCGCTTGCGCCCAGCGAAAACCCCAAATCGATCGCGATCCCGATCACCATGACCGCCGCGAACACCAGCGAGAGCCCCACGCCGACCCGCACGTCACGCTCGCCTCCGTCAGCGCCGCTCGACCACTGGACGGACAACACGCGACCCGCGTCTGCGAAGGCCGCGCCCGACGTCGCCAGCAGCGACGCGGCCATCGCCATCAGCTGCGCAGACCACACGATCCGCTCGCGGACCAACGCCGCGATCATCGCCGTCGCCACCGCCGCGCCCACGATCGCCCACGGGTGCCACTGCTTCGATCGCAGCGCCGACCGGGCGTCCTCGGCGTGGCCCTCGAGCGCGAGCGCCAGGGTCCGCGCCGGGTCGCTCCCGGACGCGAGGTGCGTGACCCGTACGCGCGTCGCCTTGGCCTGAGCATTTTCGCGAAATCCCTGTGATTTTCCAGCATCTGCGCGAACATCGAGCACCGTCCCGCGAAGCATCACCCTGGCCCCCTCGTCGACGGACGCGACGCGAAGCTCCACCGCGACCCCCCCCTGCGCGTACAAGTCCTCCGGCAGAATCACGCACTCGGCTTGCGCCTGGGACCAGTTCGCGACGATGCGACGCGACGGCAGCAGCCCCTTCCACAACAGCTCGCTCGCGTCCAGCGTGACGCGCGAGCCATCGTCGAGCTCGATCACACAGTCGCGTCGAACCCACTGGGTCTTGCGGTGCTCGAGCCGCCCCTCCTCGAAGACGCTCAAATGCTCGAACCGCAAGAGCGGCCCAGCGCCATCTTTCTCGACGGCGCGCAGCACACCCTCGAGCTCGATCACCGACCCGACCGTCGCGCTGCTGTCGTTCACGATGCGCGACGATACATCACGCGCCATCGCTCAGCGGGCGAGGGAGATCCACGTCGCCTCGCGCGCGGTCGCGTAGCGCTCGGGATGACACGTCAGGACGATCACTTGCATGCGCTTCGCGGCGTCCTCGAGCACCTCGATCACCCGCGCGAGCCGCGCGTTGTCCGTCGCCACGAGCACGTCGTCGAGCACCACCATCGGGCGCTCTTCGCTGGCGAGCACCTCCGCCAAGGCGAGCCGCACCGCGAAGTGAACCTGCTCGCGCTCGCCCCCCGAGAGCCGCTCGAGCGCGACGCCCTCGCCCTCGCGCGCTCCCACCCACGCGCGCGTCGGCGCAAACGTCTCGCCGAGCTCGACCTCCAGCGACGATCCTGTCGCGATTCGCCCGAGAATTCGCCCAGCAGCGCGCTCGACCTCGCCCGACACCTTCGCGATCGCCTCGTCGCGACAGCGCACGAGGACCTCTCGCAACAGCTTGACGGCCTCGGCCTCGACCTCGAGCCGCGCCACCTCGGACTCGAGCCGCGTCACCTCTTCTTCGGCTCGCGCGAGCACCGTAAACGTCGCGCCCGACACGAGCTCATCGAGCCTGCCCTCCTCGGTTCGCGCCGCGTCGCGCAACGCCAGCGCGTCCGCCTCCGCTCTCGCGCAATGCGCGACGCCCTCGCGTACAGCGCGCTCGATCTCTGCGCGGCCCTCGAGCTCGAGCGCGCTCTTGCTGAGCGCCACCCGCGCCACATCGAGCGAGAGCGCCGCGCGCTCGAAGGCATCCTGACAGGCAGCTTCGCTCTTGCCTCTGCGCGCGAGCTCGTCGAGCGCCGCCCGAGCCTCGCCTGTCGCGCGTTCACAGGAAGAAACGCGCTCTTCGGCGACGGCGACGGCGACCTCGCGCTCGGCCAAGGCCCGCTCCGCGTCGCGACGAGCCTCGGCGCTCGTTCGGATCGAGCCCGAAGCCTCCGCATCGATACGAGCCCGCTCGAGCTCCGCTGCCAACGCCGACTCGGACCGATCGTCGGTCACGACGAGTTCGAGCGTCGAGACCGCCTCGCGACAACGCTCGATGAGCGCCAACCGCGCCTGCGCGCCCCCGAGCGTCGAGAGGCCGCGCTCGCGCGCGCGAAGCTCCATCGACGCAGCGGCGGCCTTCGCGCGAAGCGAATCGAGCTCGTCCGCGCTCGACGCTGAGAAGCGCCTCGAGAGCGCACCGAGGGCAGCCGCCGAGGCCTGGAGGCTCTCTTCAGCCTCGCGCGCATCGGGGCCCGAGAGCGGCCCGCGAACGGTGAGCGAGACCCTGTCGTCGAGCGCGGCGCTCAGCGCGCCCAACGCGCGAAGCGTGAGCGTTTCGCCCGCAGAAAGCGCCTTCGCTTCGCCTTCGTGCTCGATGGTCACAGGGCTCTTCGCGTCGAAGGTCACCGTCAACGCCAGGGCGTCGAGCCGCGCCTTCGCGCTCGATCGCGCGGCCTCGAGCGCGCGCATCGAAGCGACGTCCGCGGCGGTCGGAGCGTCGGGCACGAGCGCGGCGCGAGACTCTTCGACCCTGAGAATCTCCAGGTCGATCGCGGCGATCCTCGCGTCGCAGTCCGCGAGCACGGCCTCGGCGCGCGCTCGCTCTCGCGCCGCGCGATAGAGTCGCTCGAGCTCCGAGAGCGCCCCGTGCGCGCGGGCTGCGCGGGACTCTCGCTCGCTCGCTGCCGCGACCTCGACAGCGGCCTCGTCGCGACGAGCCTTCGCGAGCGCCAGCGCGATCACAGCGTCGGCCTGCCGACGCTCGCGCTCTTGGAGCTGCGCTTTGCCGTTGCGCCACGCGTCGAGCTCGACCTTCGCGCTCTTCGCGCCCGCCTCTGCGACGGTCGCCCGCTGCTCGGCCTCGGCCCGCGCCGACACCTTCGCGTCGAACGCCCGCAGCGACGCCTCGCGCTCTGCCAGCTGCGCGCCCCGCTCGGATCGCTCTCGCTCGGCGCGCACGAGCTCTGCGCGCAATGCGCCCACCCGCTCTTGCGTCAGCGCCGCTCGCTCGTGCCGCTCGCGCGCGCGGTCGACCGCCGTCTTCGCCAGCGCGAGCGCCTCGGATCTGCGCACGAGCTCGGGAGCCTTCTTGCCTGCCTTGAGCTTCGCGGTCTGCGGGGTAAAAAACGCGCGAAAGCGCTCTTCGACCATCCGCTCGATCTCGGCCCCGCGCGCGCCCACGACCTGCGCGGCCAGGGTCTCTCGCACGCGCGTGGCGAGCTCCGGCCCGAGCGGCCCGAGCTCGATCATCCCCTGCGGAGCCCACAGCACCTGCGCGAGGCCCCAGTGCGCCTCGCGCGAGAGCCCCTTGGGAGCGGTCGGCCGCGACAAGAGCGAGCGCACTTTTTCGTCCGCGCGCTCGCCGCGGTCGACGACCACGAAATCATCGCCCTCCCAACGAGACAGCTCGCAGCTCGGGTCGTCGAGAAAGCGCTTGTGCACCCGATATCGCAGCGCGCCGTGCGCGAAATCGACGGTGACCGAAGGCGAGATCGAGCGGCCCCACGGCCGCATCTTCTCGGCCTCGACGCCGCTCACCGAGTGGTGGTCGATCAGCGCGCGACGAAGCGCCTCGAAGAGCGTGGACTTGCCCGTTCCGTTCGGCGCGGACACGACGTTGAGCCCCGCGCCGAAGCCGGCCACGGTCGCGCTCTTGACGAAGCATCGGTACCCCTCGATCGCGATTCGCTCGACGATCATCGGTCACTCTCCGGTCGACGCCATCGAGTACAGCTCGAGCAGCGCGCGCGCAGCCACCTCCGCGCTCACGTGCGAGGGGCGCCCGTCGAACGACGGCTCCGCCCACTGCGCGAGCAGCTTCGCCGCGTCGAGCACGGGCCCCGGCGGCAGGTCTCTCGTCCACGCGCTGTCGGTCGGCGCCGGCCTGAGCGCGCTCTCGACGCGACCGAACAAGAATCGCTCGCGCACCATCTCGGCCAGAGAAACCAGCGCGTCCTGCTCGTCGACCCGCAGATAGCCGTCGAGCTTCAAGCGCATGAGCGTCTGCGCTCCCTCGCCCATCGCGCGGACGGCGTCCGCCGTGCGCGCGACGTCTCCCGCCTCGCGCAAGGTCGCCTCGACGACGAGCCACCGAAGCGCGCCCGTCACCATCGGCTCGATCGACGGACGGTCTCCCGCCTTCTCGATGGACACGAGCAGCGCCTGGCCTGGGTCTCGCTCGCCGAACCGCGTCGGCTCGTGGGTGCCCGAGTACGCCATGCGCGCGACTCCATCGCCGCCCACATATTCGAGATGCTGGTGAAAATGCCCGAGCGCGACGTAGTCGACCCGCGCCCGCTCCGCGCAGTCTCGCGCGATCGGGTACCACGGCTCCTCGTAGTGAACGCTCTCCACGGTCCCGTGCGCGAGCAGGACGTGCACCCTTCCGTCGCTCGGCGCGCGAACCCACAGCGTCGGGTCCCGCTCGTCGTGCCTCGCCCGCGCGACGCACGGCCACAGCGTCACGCCGCCCGGAGCGTCGAGCGGCGACTCGTCTCGCAACACGCGCACCGTCGGGGCGCGCGCAAAGCTCCCGTCGCCCCACACGCTGCCCGGCACCAGCGCGTCGTGGTTGCCGGGAATCACGTACACAGGGCACCGGCAGCTCGCCATGATCTCGACCACGCGCGCCACGAGCGCCCGCTCGACCTGGTTGTCCTCGAAGGTGTCGCCGCACAACACCACGAAGTCCGCCGCCCGCGCGCGCGCTGCCGCGGCCACGCGCTCGGCCGCGTCGATCCTCGCCGCGCGCACCTGCTCGGCCGCCGCCCCGGCGTGCGCCGCGCGCATCCCCATCTGCCAATCCGCGGTGTGAACGAAGCGCGCCACCAGGAGTCGTCTGTGCCACACTCGCCGCGGCGCCGCGCTCAAATTGTGAAGCGCGACCGCAGTTGCCGAAATCACTGAAAAATCACAGCTCGTTCGCCCAGCGACGCAGCGACGTTGAAATCCATCCCGTGCTACCCATCGCGCCGTGCGAAAGCTCTTCGCTCTCGTCGGCGCCCTGTGCGCCCTCGTCCTCTCGCCGCGCGCAGCCCTCGCGCAGCGGCCCGCGCCGCTCGAAGCCATCCCCGATGAAATCGTGCTCGGTTTTCATCCGGCGGAGAACGCGCAGGCGCTCCAGCAGAGCGCCGACGCGCTGGCCCGCGCCCTATCTGCGCGCATCCAGCTCCCTGTGCGCGCCTTCGTGACGCTCGACTCCACGGCGCTCGTCGAGGCGATGCGCTCGGGACAGGTTCACTTCGGCTGGCTCACGCCCGCGCCGCTGATCCTCGCCGAGCAGTTCTTCGACTGCCGCGTCGTGCTCACGCAGGTCCGCCGCGGGAGCCCCAGTTATTTCTCTGCGCTCGTCGTCCGCGACGACTCGCCCATTCGGACCGTCGAAGACCTACGCGGGCGTTCCATCGCCTGGATCGAGCCCAACAGCACGTCTGGCTTCGTGATCCCGAGGTATCTGCTCGCCTCCCGGGGCCTCGATCCCGAGCGGATCTTTCGACAGCAGGTGTTCGCAGGCGGACACGACTCGGCCGTGCTCGCGGTCTACAACGGTCAGGTCGACGTCGCCGCGGTGTGGGCCGAGCCCCCGGCGGACGGCGGCGGAGCGTGGACGCGCTTTCTCCGCAACCGCCCGCCCCCGAGGCTGCGCCCGATCTTGTACTCGCCCCCCATCCCCTCGGACGCGGTCGGCGTGCACCCGAATTTTCTCCGCGCGCACCCCAGCCTCGTCCGCTCGGTCAAGAGCGCCCTCGTCTCGATGGGGCAGAGCGAAGAGGGCCGCGCGACGCTGCGAAGGCTCAACAGCACCGACGGGTTCATCGAGGCCACGAGCGATCAATACGCGCTCGTCCGCCGAGCGTACGCGCAGAACCGCGCGGTCCAACGCGCCCGCGGCTTCGAGCGGCCGTGGGACGTCGCGGTGTTCTCGATTTTGTGTGCGCTCGCCGCGACGCTCGCGCTCCCCATGTGGTCGCGCAACAAGCGGCGGGAGCGCGCCCGCACAATCCTGGCGTGGACCGCCCTATCGGCCGCCGCCCTGTGGAGCGCCGTCGGCGCGCAGCTCTCGCTCGCGAAGCTCTTCGCCGGGCGCGCGAACATGCTGGCCTTCGTCCGCGGAATGCTCCCGCCGGACCGCGCCGTCGTCCCCTCGGTGCTCGAGAGCGCCATCGTCACCGCCCAGCTCGCCCTGATCGGAACGCTCCTGGCCGTCCCGCTCGCCGTCGTCCTCGCGTTTCTCGCCGCCGAGAACACCATGCCGTCTCGGCCCGTGCGCGCGATCGTCCGATTCGCGCTCAACCTCGATCGCTCGGTCGACACGCTCATCCTCGCGCTCGTCCTGGTGAGCGCCGTCGGCCTCGGTCCGTTGCCCGGCGTCCTGGCGCTCGCGATTCACTCGGTGGGTGCTCTGGCAAAACAGTTCTACGAGACCCTCGAGACCCTCGACCCCGGTCCCCCAGAGGCCATGCGCGCCGTCGGAATGACCCCCACCCAGGTGCTCCGCTGGGGCGTATGGCCGCAGTTCGCCGCGCATTTCGTCTCGATCGTGTTGTTTCGGTTCGAGCTCAACGTCCGCGTCTCGACCGTGCTCGGCCTCGTCGGCGCAGGCGGCATCGGATTTCTGCTCATGTCCTACATGCGAGGCGCGGAGTACGCGAAGGTGACCGTCGTCGTCGGGGCGATCGTCGCGATGGTCATGGCCCTCGACGCCATCTCCTCGCGCCTGCGCCGCGACGTGAAGTAGCGATCGAATCCGGGATTTTCCGGGACTGAGTGCGGATCACTCCGCGCCCTTCGACCCGAGGCCCGAACGTCGCTTGCCCTTCGCGCACAACGCCAATGGCATGTACGATAGACGCTCTTTTGGAGGTCCATCTCATGCTGCATTCGAGCTCTTTTCGTGTGTGCGCTTCGATCGTCGCTGCGCTCGCGTTGTTCTCGTGCTCCGAGGGGATGGACATCAACACCGGCGACGGTGGCAACGGCAACGGTCGCGACACGGGCGTCGGCCCGGGTCCGGGTCCGGGTCGGGACGGCAGCGTCAATCCTCCGGCCGACGGCGGCGGCGGCGTGCCGATGACCTGCAACAGCAACGATATGTGCAACGACGGCAACGCGTGCACCATTGATACGTGCGACACGAGCGCGGGCACGGGCCGCTGCCGCAACATCAGCGACGTCGCGCGGTGCGAGTGCGACCCGGCGTGTACGCGACGCCAGTCCGGCGGCGGCATGGGCGCCAACGGCGGGTGGAACATGATGGGCCAGAACGGTACGGACTTCGACATGCCGTCCGGCGGCCTCATCGTCCGCGCCAACGCGCGCCGCGCGGACTACCTCTGGGTGCCCAACACCGGCGAGAGCACGGTCTCGAAGTGGGACGCCACGACGCGCCGCGAGATCGGCCGCTATCGCGTGGGCCTCGCCGCCGGTGAGTGCCGAAACCAGTGCTGCCACGTGGCCTCGTGCAACATGACCTCGCGCACCGTCGTCGATGGCTTCGGCAACGCGTGGGTCGCCAACCGCGGATTCTCGATGCAAGGCACGGTCACCAAGATCGCCGCCGAGAGCGTCGACTGCGTCGATCGCAACGGAAATGGGACGATCGACACGAGCACCGGACCGATGGACGTCAAGCCCTACGGTCAGGACGAGTGCGTGGTGCTCAACGTCAACGTGGGCGCCGCCAACACCGTGCTCCGCTCGATCGCCATCGATCGCGGCGACGAGAGCTTTCCTGAAGGCTACGTGTGGGTCGGCGGCTGCTCGACCGCTGGAGCGAACCCTGGATTCAAGCTCAATCCTCGCACCGGCGCGGTGATCCAGAACGTGACGATCCCCCACTGCGCGTACGGCGCGGTCGTCGCGCCCGACGGTCGCCTCTGGTGGAACGGCGGCGCGCTCTCGCGAAACTTCACGCCCATGACCCCCGCCACCGGACGCATGGGAACCACCGTCGCCGGCGGCGGCTACGGGATCACGGTCGACGCGGACGGACGCCTCTGGTTCTCGCGCTCGAACCAAGCGTACGACACGCGCTCGGGCCAGTTCACGACGCTGCCGGTCTCTTCGTCCAGCCTCGGGATCACGGTCGACCCGATGAACCGCGTGTGGGCGACGGTCGGCAACAACCTCGCCAACTGGAACGCGTCCGCCTTCGTCGCGGGCGGAACCATCCCGATGGCGGCTGTCACCCAGCGGCCCATTACGCCGATGATCTCGAGCCCCAGCGCCCTCGGCGCCGACCGCGCCGGTGACGTGTGGATCGCGACGAGCAGCCCCGGTCCGCTCTGGCTCTACGAGACGATGGCCAACCGGTTCAGCACTCACACCACGCCAAACCGCGTTTACACCTACACGGACTTCACCGGCGCGGTCCGTCGTCTCGTGATCGGCACCGGCACGTACACCGAGAACTTCACGGCCGAGTGCGACAACCCGTCGTTCGCCGACCTGACGTTCGACGCGGCGACGCCGATGGGCACCTCGCTGTCGTTCTCGCTGCGCGTCGCGGCCACCGAAGCAGGCCTCGCGACTGCGATGCCAGTGAACCTCGGCACGACGCCCCCTGCGACGTCTCCCATCGCGATCACGCCAGCGCTCATGGCCGCCGGCGTGATGCCCGCGAAGTACGCGCGGCTCACGGTGACCTTCACGCCTTCGCGCATGCCCGTCGCGACGCCCGTCTTGCGCGCGCTCTCGCTGGGCTGGCGCTGCGTCGTCAACCCGGGCTGAGCCGACCGCGCTTCACCGCGCGAGGATGGGCTCGATCTCTGCGAAGATGCGCCTTCGCCACTGAGCGACGGCGCTCTCGCCCTTCATGAGCTTGTCGGTCTCGCGCAAGACCGCCTCGAGGCCCGTGAGCACGACGTACGGATCGTACGCGCAGAGCCTGGTGCCCGTCGCTTCGCTGGGCATCGCGCCAGGACCGATCCAGCCGGCCATGAAGTCCGTGTCGCCGTCGCACACAGCGCGCATGGCCGCGTGCGCGAGCCGGGCACCCAGCAGTCGATCGAAGGCCGACGGAGTCCCTCCGCGCACGACGTGCCCGAGCACGGTCACGCGCGTGTCCACGTCGGTGAGCTTCTCTTTCACTTCGAGCTCGATGCGCTCGCGGAGGTTGGCGCTGTCGATCTTCACGCCCTCGGCCTTGATAATCAGCACACGGCGCTTTCCAGTGTTCTTCGTGTACGCGTCGACCATCATCGAGACCGCGTGCTCGACGATCGAGTCCTCGCTCTTGCCGATTTCAGGAACGAGCACCGCGTCCGCCCCCGCCGCCACGCCCGCCGTCATCGCGAGGTAGCCGCAGTCCCGTCCCATCACCTCGACCACGAACGTCCGTCGGTGCGCGCTCGCGGTGTCCGCGATGCGGTCGCACGCCTCGACGATGGTGTTCATCGCCGTGTCCACGCCGATCGCCATCGTCGTGCACGCGAGGTCGTTGTCGATCGACGCGGGAAGCCCTCCGACCCGCAGCTTTCCTCGCGCTCCGTCGGCGTCGCGCAGCGTGCGCGCGCCCGTGAGCGAGCCGTTTCCGCCGATCACGATGAGCCCCGCGAGCTTCTCTCTCGCGATCACGTCGCGCGCCTTCGCCTGGCCCTCCGCCGTGGGAAACACCTTGGACCGCGCGCTCCCGAGCAACGTCCCTCCGCGCCGAGACGCCTCGTCGAGCGCCCGCAAATCGAGCGGAACGATCCTTCCCGCCATCAGCCCCACATATCCGTCCTCGACGCCCACCACGTCGAGCCCCATCGAGACACCCACTTTGGCGGCCGCGCGCAGCGCTGCGTTCATTCCGGGCGCGTCACCGCCAGAAGTCAACAACGCCACGCGATCTCCTGGCTGAAGCTTCTCGCTCATCGCAACTCCTCGGTGGGTACAGTAACATCCCGCCATGGGACGCCTATCGTTCGAAGCCATCCAACGTCTGCCCAAGACCGACCTGCACGTTCACCTGGACGGATCGTTGCGGATCTCGACGATCCTCGACCTCGCGCGCAGGGACAACGTCGAGCTCCCCGCCGATGACCCCGAAGGGCTCGCCCGCGCGATGCACTGCGGCGAAAACACGGGATCGCTCGTCAAATACCTCGAGGCGTTCGACATCACCCTGAAGGTGCTGCAGACGCAGGACGCGCTCTACCGAGCCGCCTACGAGCTGGCGCAAGACGCCGCCGCGGAGAACGTCCGCTACATGGAGGTCCGCTACGCGCCGCTCCTGCACACGCGCAAGGGACTCTCGCACTCTCGCGTCGTCGAAGCGGTCCTCGACGGCCTGCGCGCCGCGCAGATCGACCACGGGATCACCTCCAACGTCATCGTCTGCGGCATCCGCAACATCTCTCCCGAGTCATCCCTGGAGATGGCCGAGCTCGCCGTCGCCTACAAGAACCGCGGCGTGACGGGCTTCGACCTCGCGGGCGCCGAGTACGACCACCCCGCCAAGAAGCACAAAGAGGCCTTCGCCCTCATCCGCAAGAACAACATCAACATCACGATCCACGCGGGCGAAGCGTACGGCCCCGAGTCGATCGAGCAGGCCATTCACGTGTGCGGCGCGCACCGCATCGGCCACGGCGTGCGACTTCGTGAAGACGGCGACCTGCTGCACTACGTCAACGATCACCGCATCGCGCTCGAGTGCTGCCCGAGCTCCAACGTCCAGACCGGCGCGGTCAAAGACCTCTCGACCCACCCGCTCAAGCTCTATCACGACCTCGGGCTGCGCGTGACGGTCAACACCGACAACAGGCTCATCACGGACACGACCGTGTCCAAAGAGCTCTGGCTCGCGCACACGAAAATGGGGCTCACGCTGCAGGACCTCAAGCAGATCGTCCTCAACGGGTTCAAAGCCGCATTTCTGCCCTACCACGAGCGCCGCGGAATGCTCCGCGCCATCGCCAAAGAGCTCGCCGACTTCGAGCACGAAGACAACAAGACCTCCGAGCGCCCAGGGCCGCTCGACCTCTCGGATAGCGACAACGGGGCGGACGCGCAGCACGACCACGGCGCCCGCGGATCGATCGGCGCCGCGTGAAGGGCACTATGGGCATCTCGAATATGCGCACATTGATTCATAAGTCGGCTCCGCCCCTGGCCGCGCTGCTCTTCGCCGCGGCGTGCTCTGGCGGCTCGTCGAGCGGCTCGAGCGCCGCGAGCAACAGCGCTGGCTCCGCTGGCAACACAGCGGCCGCGAGCACCGGCGGAGAGCGCGCGAGCGAAGACGCGGGGCCCCGCGAGCGTCCCCGCAGCGGGATGAGCGTCCACCTCGCCAACGTGCGCATCGGCGGCCCGCTCCCGCGCGGAGCAGACGTTCCCAACGACGCCCTCGACGTGCAGTTCGACCTCGAGATCCAGCACTTCGGCGCGCAGGACCTCGCGGACGTGCGCGTGCGCGACGCGAGGGTGGCCCTGTCGAGCGGCTTCGCGATCGACTTCGAGCCGGTGAGCGAGGCCTTCGACGGGCGCATCGCCGCGGGAGCAACGCGGCAGATCCCGTTTCACAAGCGCCCCAACAGCGCAGCGCCGCGCGCGAGCCACGAGCTGTGCGGACAGTGGATGCGCGTCGAGCTCACCGTGGCCCTCGGCGACACGGGCCGCACGAGCCGCGTGACCTCGCGTCAGGTGCGCGTTCAGTGCCCCGACGAGTGACGGCGCGCGAGCGCCGCCGGATCGTTGTACCGTCGCGGCCCAAGTCATGAGCGACAAGCCATCGGAACAAGTGTTGAAGACCCCCTTTCGCCCGGGACTGTTCGACGGACGCGTCGCGCTCGTCACCGGCGGAGGCACTGGAATCGGTCGCGCCATCGCCGAAGAGCTCGGCGGACTCGGCGCGAAGATCGCCATTTGTGGCCGCAGACAAGAGCCGCTCGACGAGTGCTCGGCTGCCCTTCGCGAGCGCGGGATCGACGTGTTCGCCGCGACCTGCGACATCCGCGACGCCGAAGCGGTGTCGACCTACGTGAGCTCGGTGCTCGCGCGCTTCGGGCGCATCGACGTGCTCGTCAACAACGCGGGAGGACAGTTTCCCTCGCCCGCGTCCGTGATGAAGCCCAAGGGCTTCGAAGCCGTCGTGCGCAACAACCTCGTGGGGACGTTCACGATGACCCACGCGGTCGCCAATCAGTGGATGATCCCGCAAAAAGCCGGGCGGATCATCAACATCACGGCGAACGTGCTCCGGGGATTTCCGGGGATGGCCCACACTGGCGCCGCGCGCGCGGGCGTCGAAAACCTGACCAAATCGCTCGCCGTCGAGTGGGCGCCCTTCAACATCCAGGTCACCGCCGTCGCTCCCGGAACGATCCTCTCCACCGGCACCGACCGCTATCCGCCCGAGCTCGTCGTCAAGGCAAAGCAACAGACCCCCGCCCGGCGCCTGGGCGTGCCCGAAGAAGTGTCCCACGTCGTCGCGTTTCTTGCGTCCGACGCCGCGGACTACATCACCGGGACGACCCTCTACATCGACGGCGGCGCCTCGCTCTGGGGCGACATCTGGGACGTCGTGAGCTGACACCGTCACCAGCGCGAGCGTCGGACGAGAACTTTCTGCGCTGTCAGGCGTCCTTGCGGGACGCAAGTTCACCTGCACCCCTGCGCCCTTTGCGCTAAAGCCCAAAGGCCCGTCGGAGCCGCCGCATGCACCACTGCACTGTCCGCCTCGCCTCGATGCTCGTGTTCGTCAGCGTGGCGTGCGTTCCCGAGGCGCGCGCCCAGCAGAGCGCCCGCCGCACGCAGCACACCCCCTCGATCATCGCGCGCACGATGGAAGCTCTTGCCCCGAGCGCTCCGGTCGCCTCCAACGACCCGCCGACGCCCACCTCGGCGCGCACGATGCGCGAGCTCGAGTCCATCGCCAGCAACATGCGCGTGGTGAGCTACCGTCACGACACCCGAGTCAACGTGCGCGAAGGGCGGTACGAGTTCGACTGCTCGGGGCTCATTGCCTGGGTCCTCGCGCGCTCGGCCCCCGCTGCGCACCGGTTGACCGTCGAGCAAGCCAGCGGCGCTCGACCGCTCGCTGCAGATTATACACGTAGCTTCTTGCGCGTCTCGCCCACACAACAGCGCGGCCCGTGGGCGCGAATCGCTCGCGTCGAAGACGCCCGCGCAGGAGACATCCTCGCCTGGATTCGCCCGCGGATCGTGCGCTCCAACAACACCGGGCACGTCGTGTTCGTCACCGGCGCGCCCCGACGCTCGACGCGCTACGAAAACGCGTGGCTCGTTCCGATCGCAGACTCCTCCCGATATCGCCATCAGGACGACGATCGCGAAGGCACCACCCGCACAGGCTTCGGCCGTGGAACGATCCTCATCGCCGAGGACCCCACCACCGGAGCCCCGCGAGCGTTCGGTTGGTTCGGGGACCTGAGCCCGTACGTGTTCGACACGCAAATCGCGATCGCACGCCCTTTGCGCTGAGCTCCGGCCAACATTCCCGCGCAGATCCTCTTTCGATACAGAGGCTTGTCGGCTAGATTCACCTTCGGTTTGCCTGCCCGCTCGGCAAGCGCCGCGAGGACGCCACACCCCGTGTCAGACCGCCCCCAAAGCCTGCAGCTCGGCGGACTCGTCGGAGGAAAGTACCAGCTGCTGAAGAAGATCGGCGAAGGCGGCCACGGGCGCGTGTATCGCGCGATCAACACGCTCCTCGGCCGCGAGGTCGCCATCAAGGTCCTCAAGCCCGAGCTCATCGGCGACGAAACCGCGAAGAAGCGCTTCTTTCGCGAGGCCAAGACCGCAAACCTCGTGCGTCACCCCAACGTCGTCGACGTGCTCGACGTGGGCGACAGCAGCGAGGGGCCTTGGATGGTGCAAGAGCTCCTCGTCGGAGAGTCGCTCTCCGCAGTGCTCGCGCGCGAGGGGATGCTCAGCGTACGGCGGACGGTCGAGCTGCTCTTGCCCGTGCTGTCCGCGCTGGCCGTCGCGCACTCGAAAGGCATCGCGCACCGAGACTTCAAGCCCGAGAACGTGTTTCTCGTGCGCGGCGAAGACGGCGAAACGTCGCCGAAGATCCTCGATTTCGGCCTCTCGAAATCGTCGATCCGGTTCGGCGCCGCCCGCGACAGCGACCGAATCACGGGCACAGGCGTCGTCGTCGGCACACCTGCGTACCTCTCGCCCGAGCGCGTTCGCATGGAGAGCGATGGCGACGTGCACGGCGACGTGTGGGCGATCGGCGTGGTGCTCTATGAGTGCACGACGGGGTTTCTGCCTTTTCCCGCGCGGACGGTCCGAGAGATGTTCATTCAGATCTCCAGCGGGCGCGCGACGCCGATCGAAGACGTCTTTCCCGAAGTCGACGCGAACTTCGCGAAGATCGTCATGCGCTGTTTGCGCAAAGAGCCCGACCAGCGCTACCCGTCCGCCGCCGAGATCGAAGAGGACATTCGTCGCTACCTCGTCGGCGAGAGCCCCGAGGTCACGCAGCGTCACGCAGCGGTTCGGCTACCGCCCGACCCGATCCCGACCAACGAAGCTCCGCCGAAAACTGCGGGGACCGAACGGCTCATCCACGACACGGTGGCCGACACCAGAGCGCCGAGCGGCAACCACCCCGTCGAAGTCGCCGCAGTCGAAGTCGCCCCTCGAAAAGTCTCGCAGCCATCGATGGCGGCGGTGCCCTCGACCTCGAGCGACGTGCCCCAAAGCGTCGGCATACACGAGCGCGACGAGCAAGAGCCGTCGACGATCACACGAGCGCTCATGGCGCTGCTCGCTGTCGCGGTGCTCGCGATCGTCGTCGCCATCTGGTACTCGAGCTCGGGCGCGGGTAACGGCACAACCCCCGCCACTGATCCGCCAGGCAATGCGTCGACCGCCAGCGCAGAGGACGCGTCGACCGCGAGCGCACAGGACGCGGTCGCACAGCCCGCAGAGGACGCGGGTGTCGTGGCGACACAAGCTGCGAGCGCACAGGACGCGCAGGCCGCGAGTGAATCGCTGCCCACGAGCGGCGACTCGGCCGCGAGCGAGGGCGCGGCGACCGAACCTCAACCCACACAATCAACGCGCGTTGCTCCCCGCCGTGCTCGCGACAGCGGCTCGAACCGCACGTCCTCCACCAACTCGGCGATCGAGCTACGAGACAATCGCTGACGAGCGGCAGGAGCTGGGGACGGTCCTCAATAACTCAACTATTCGTCGCGAATAGTTGAGTTATTGAGGACCGTCCCCGCCCGACGTCCTTCGTCGCGAATAGTTGAGTTATTGAGGACCGTCCCCGCCCGACGTCCTTCGTCACAAATAGTTGAGTTATTGAGGACCGTCCCCGCCCGATCCCCGCCCGACGCTCACGACAAGTACGGCGCGAGGTTGACCTCGGCGCGCACGTGATTCTGTCCGTCCGCGAGCGCCAGGTGCAGCGCAATCTTCGACGGTGTCACCACGCACACGTACAAGCGGCCGCTCGATCCCGCGGGAAGCCCGGTGGGGATCGTCAGCAATCGCGGGTCGCTGGAGGACATCTTTCCCGCGGAGAACTCCTTGGCGACGCGCAAGGGCTTCTGCGCGTCCCACGTGCCGAAGTCGAGGTAGTGCGCCCCCCACTCGTCGGGGTTGGACGGCAAGGTGCCCATCGGCAAGAGCGCCACGAACTTCGGCGGAAACCCGCGCATGTCGCCGACGAAATAGCTGAAGCCCTGCTGCGCGCGCACGAGGTGCACCTCGCGATTGGCGATCTTGAGCGCGCCCAACGCCACCGCGGTCTTGGGCGTCACACCGATCACCTCGACGCCGCGCTCCATCCTCGGAGGAACCTCGTACAAGATCACTCCTTCGGGCGTCCAATCGTCGTTGGGTCTCCAGACCTTCAGCTCGGGGTAGCCCAGCACTCGACCGAGCGCTTTGGCCACGTACTCGCCGCGCGACGAGTTGCCCGCGAGCAGGATCTGCACGCCCTGCGCGCGCCAGTCGCCCTCGCCGCCCCACGCGATGTTCTGCAGCATCGAGAGCAAGAGCCTCGCGCCCTCTTCGAGCCGCGACTCGAGGTGCGACACGAGCGCGTCCCGCAGCGGCCCGTTGTCCTTCGCAAACGACACGAGGTCCACCTCGGCGCCGTCCACGCGAACCGCCTTCACCTTCTCGCGCTTGGGAACGGTGTTCGCACGCTTGAACTTGAGCTGCTCGAGCTCGAGCTCGCGCACGAAGCGAATCTGATTCTGCCGCCCCGCGAGCGAGCGCTTGTACAAGTGCGCGCCGCGCGCCAGCTTGTTCTCCGGCACCGTCGGCGGCCGCTGCATCGGAACATCGTTGGCCTCGACCTCGGCGAACACCGACTGGTGCGAGTGCGCCAGCCACGCGAATTCGCTCGTGAGGTAGTCACCGCCGACGTGATCGTCGCCCGCGACCTGCAGCACTTCGATCACTGCGCTCGCGCCGCTCTGCGCTTGCTCTTGTTCGGTGGCGGGGCGGTAGCGACCGCAGGCGATATCCAGCGTTCCGCCGCCGAAATCGAAGACCGCGAAGCGAAGCTCTCCGTGCTGCGAGAGCACCGGCTCGAGCGCGGGGTGGTTGGCGAGCTCGGGGCACACCTCTGCGGCGTACGCCTCGGGCTCGCTCGAAGACATCTGCACGGCCACGTCGCTCGCGGAGATCCCCTCGGGGATGCTCGCGAGCAGACCCGCGCGGATCTCTTGCTCGAGCAGCGCCTTGGCGCGCTCGTCGAACTCCGCCGGCCACGTCAGCCAATAGCGAAGAAACACCTCTTGCCCCGGACGATTGATCGCGCGACCGAGGATGTACGCGTACGCGCGGACGAGCGCCCGCACCCGCGCCTCGTCGAGCAGAAAGTCCGCGTGCTTCGTGCGATCGCGCAGCAGCGGCGACTGATCGAGGTGCATCACGCGCTCGGGCAGCGTCTTGATCTCGCCCACGACCGCGTTGGGCGCCGAGCGAAGCGCCTCGCGCGCGAGGTGCGACGCTTGAACGAGCCCCACCACGTCGGGGCACCGTCGCGCGCCCTCGGGAGCGCTCTCGCTCACCGAGCCCAGCACGCGAAACAGCGCCTCGTGGTCTTCGATCAGCAGAAACGTGGGGTTTTCTGCGGGGTTTCCGTCGCCTTTCGGCGCCCCCAAGCGCATGAGCGAGCGATACCCCTTGCTCGTAAACGCCGCGACCGTCGCGCTGGTACCGAAGTCGATCCCGACCGCGCTCAAGCGCCTGAACGTCGGCATCTGCGTGGACGGATCGCGCAGTCGCAGAGAGAGCTCCTTGCGCCACACGAGCCGAAACCGATGCCCCGCGCACTCGAGCCCGTGCTCGACCGCGAGACGAACGACCGTGTCCGTGCCCGCGGCGGACACGCGCCCTCGATGGTCGGGGTGGCTCGTGTCGAAGACCATCCCGAGCTCGGTGAGGGTCCCTTCGCCCTTGCGCAGCGCAGGGTCCTCGAAGAACGCGTCTCGGCTGTCGCCCTGCACGCGCTGATCGTGCGAGGCGCTCAACGGAAGCGCGCCCAGCTTCCACGCGAGCGGGCCTTCGCCGCCGCTCGTGCGCGTCCACTCGGCGCGCGCGCGCAGGTGAAATTTTCCCGTCCCGATCCAGAAGCCCTCTTCGGGGTTGGACAGGTCCACGCCCTTGCGCGCGACCGCGTCGTACAAGAGCGAGTCGGTCACATCATGGATGTCGAACGCGCGCAGCCCCGGCGCAGCGCCCGGGACAGCGATGATCTTGGCCCGCGTGAGCAGCAGCGTGCGCCCAGAGGACAACGCGATCGCCACTTTGTGCAGCGATTCGCCCTGCAACGGCGGGATCTGCTCGGCGTCGACCGACAGCTCGAGGTCGAACTCGCCCGCTGGCGTGACCACGCCTTGCGCGACGGCGCCCACGCGCTTTCCCGCGAGCTCGAGCTGCGCAGAGAAAGGTCCGTGGCACGCGCCTCGCGCGCGAAGCACCAGCTTCGACCGACCCGCGTGCGCGGCGAACGCGACGAGCACGGGCTCGTGCGCGGCGGTCACCCTGCCCTCGGGCAGGATCTGATAGCGCGTCCCGTCGAGGTCAGCGGCCTCGACCGAGAGCGTCATCGCGTCGATGCGAACAGGAGACGGCGCAGCGGCAGCCGCGGCAGCAGCAGTGCTCATGACGCGAGAGTGCATACCACGGCGGCCGATGGTGTTGCGCGGGCAACCGATCGCTCCTCAACGACCGACGATCGCCCTCGCCGTCGTCAATCCCAGCAGCACCGCGGCGAAGCACGCCACCGTCGTGACCGCGAAGTTGATCGCCGCCGCCCGACGGGCTCCCTCTTGCGCGAGCCGAACGGTCTCGTAGCTGAAGCTCGAATACGTCGTCAGCCCTCCCATCAGGCCGGTCGTCAACGCGAGGCGGAGCGTCGGCGAAAACGAGGCGCGCGTCGCGGCGACGTGCATCACCAGCGCGATCGCGAAGCAGCCGACCACGTTCACGATCAAGGTCGCGTACGGAAACGAGCTCCCCCACCGTTGCGTGGCCCAGACGTTGACGAGGTAGCGAGCGGCCGTCCCGAGCGCGCCCGCGAGGCTGATCCAGAGCAGGCGCTCCATGACCTCGAACGTAGCAAGGGTGCCAACCAAACCGCGAGAAGCTCGCGGACACGTTTCCCAGCGCTAATCGAAAATAATCGCACCGCCGCAGGGCCCCTCGCGCGGACAACTGCCGCATCGAAGACGCGCTTCGGCGCGAAAATCACCGCAAAAACCGCGACACCTCGCCGCGTTGACAGCACTGATGACTGCGGGGTCGATTCGCGCACGAGGTTCGGAGGAGCGACGTGCGCACGCGGCGCGCGGCGTACCTCCGGCGATGTGGAGGTCTGCGATGCGATGGTCTCAGAGACGAGCTCGAGCGGTGGTGTTGGGGCTGGTGCTCGGGGCGAGCGGAGCATGCGTCGCGCCGCGCGCTCGCGAGGGCGGGCAGTGCGTGTTCAACGGCGACTGCGAAAACCCTCTGATTTGCGCGTGGACCGGCTGTCGTGCGCAGTGCCGCAGCGACCGCGACTGCCCCGCGGGGACCGCGTGTTACATCGCTGGCCAGCCGAGCAAGAACGTCTGCCTCCCGCGAACCCAAGCAGCGCCTTGCCTCTCCAACACGGACTGCCCGACCTGGGCCCTGTGCGTCACCGGCGATCACACGTGTCGCGCCCGATGCGCGAGCGACGCCGAATGCGCAGCGCGCGGGGCGGGAACGTGTCGTGCGAACGGCGCGTGCTCCGAGCCCATCTCGATCAGCGACGTCGTCGGCGCTGGACCTCCGCCGCTGATCGATGGAGGCGCCGACGCGAGCACGCTCGACACGGGCCTCACTGACGCTGGGGACCTGGACAGCAACACGCCCGACACGAACACGCCCGACACGAGCGTCGCTGACACCGGTATCACGCCGCCCGTCGAAGCAGGAACGTGCACGCTCAGCACGCGAGACTGTGACAACAACCCGGCGAACGGCTGCGAGACGGACGTTCGCAGCAGCGCGATGCACTGCAACGGGTGCGGCATGGCGTGCCCTTCGGCGGCCAACGCGCGTCCGAGCTGCGAGTCCGCTCGCTGCGCGCTCGCGTGCGAGCTCGGCTTCGGCAACTGCGACGGGATGGCGAGCAACGGCTGCGAGCTCTCGGTCGCGTCCGACATGCGCAACTGCGGCGCGTGCGGACGGGTGTGCCCCACGCGCCCCAACGCGGACGGAGCGTGTCTGCTCGGCGAATGCGCGCTCACGTGCCGCGGAGCGTTTCGAGACTGCGACGCAAACGTCGCAAACGGCTGCGAGGTCGACACGACGAACACCCCTGCGCATTGCGGCGCGTGCGGCAGAGCGTGCCCTTTGCCCACGGATCTCTGCGTGATGGGCTCGTGCCGCGCGAGCCCCTACGCGAGCGACGGTAGCGAGGGAGACCTCGCGCCCATGACGAACATCGCGCTCACCGCAGGAGTGCATCAGTTTCGCAACATCGACATTCCCGCGGGAGTGACGGTGCGCGTCGCGACACAGGGAGTGCTCGAGCTGCGCGCCTCGGGCACGGTGAACATTCGAGGGACCGTCGACCTGTCGGGCGGCAACGGCGGGGACGGCGCCGAGCGGACGGGCGTGACGAGCTGTGGCGGCGTCGGCGGTGGCGGGCACACAGGAACGACCATTTCAGGCACGACGTCGATGTTGAGCGCATGCTCGCCCGCCGGAGTCGGCGGCGTTTCGCTCTTCGGCGTCGGCGAGAGTCAACGATCGGTCGCTGTTGGGTGCGGCAGCGGCGGTGTGTACGGCGGCGGCGCCGGCGGCTCTGGCGGCTTCAGCGGAGGCGGAGGCGGGGGGCGCGCAGGCGGAGGAGCCGCGGGAGGCACCGGCAGCGCGAGCGGCGGTGCGAGCGGACGCTCGATCGTGGCGACCTACAGCACTGGTGGCGACACACGACAACCAACCGGAATCTCCACGGTGTATCTCGGCGGCGACGGTCCCGTGCTGTCGGGTGACCTTCGGCTGGCTGGCGGCGGATCGATCGGCATCGATGCCGCACAGGATCTCGCGGTGAGCTCGACGTTCTATCCGGGATCTGGCGGCGGCGGCGGCGCTGGTTACTCGTCTTTGGACTGCACGAGAACCAACAATTCTGCGGGCGGTCCCGGAGGAGGCGGCGGCGGAGGCGCGCTCCTCGTCGCGAGCCCGAGCTCAGTCACTGTGCACCCGACCGGTGAGTTGCTCGCCAATGGCGGTCGCGGCGGCAACGCGCAGGCTCCTGCGATGGTTGTTGTCCCAGCGGCAGCCGGCGGCGGTGGCTCCGGCGGCGTGATCGTAATCGCTGCCCCGCGCGTGACCCTCCAAGGACGCATCGAGGCACTCGGAGGCGCGGGCGGACGCTCGGGAGCGCTCAGCGCAGGCCGCGGCGGACTCGGGCGCATTCGACTCGTCACCACGGCCGCGCAATGCGAGCTCGGCACGGGCATCAATCCACCGCCGCCGTCGACTGGCTGCGCTCCCGTTTCGATGGCCGGCGAAGTCGGGCGGATGTACACGAGCGCCTGGCCACCACTCTGATCGCGCGCAGATCGCCCCAGTCACGGACCGCGCAGCGAACGATAGTCGCGGTCCACTTCGATGGTCACCGTGCGCTCGCGCGGCAGCCCGGGCCGCGCCCTTCGCGCGCAGCGCTCGTGCGCGACGATCGCGCGGCCCGCCGCCGTCTCCGTCGTGCGAAACGGAGGACGCCACACACATTCATCATCGCCCGAAAAGAGCCACGGTCCGCGCCACAACAAGAGCAGCGACCCCTCCATCTTGGGCGTCGTCACCCAGTGCATGTTCTCGAGCTCGCACAGAAGCACGCTCGACAGAGAGAGCAGCCTGCCGCGGTCGTCGCGCCCGACATACCGCGGCGCCAGCGGCCCCTCGCCCGCGTCCGCGCGCCATCGCCTCGGCGAACGATACAAGCGAACGCCCGGGCACTGCGTGCCCTGAAAGTCCTCGGCCTCGCCCACTTCGATCGCAGGGTTGCTCTCGACCAGCGTCCGTTCGGCGCTCCCTCCCACGACGTCTTCGCCCTCGCTCTGGACGGGATCGCGCGTCGTCGCGCGGCGGGGACCGCCGTTGTCGCAGGCAACCATCGCTTGCGCTGCGAGCGCAACGCTCACGAGCAGCGCTCGTCGCACGCTCGCAAGACGGGGCCCCGCGCTCGCACGCGCTCGCCCCATCGTCTCGGTCTGCTTCGCCTGCAACGACCGAGACCCTAGCATTGCCTCGCGACGCGCCCCAACCGTGCTACACGCTCGACATCGCCCGATGCTCGGATTGCTCTCGCCTACGCCCGACGGATGGATCGACGCGGCGCTGTCCAACCTCGACGCCGTCCTGCTCGACCATTTGCACTGCGAGCTCAAGGCCGCGTCCAACGCCACCGCGCTCGTGGCGCGCTACCCGATGTTTCCGACGCTGGTGCGGTCGCTGAGCGAGCTGGCGCGCGAAGAGCTCTCGCATGTGCAGCAGGTGTTCGACGAGCTCGAGCGCCGCGGCGTCCGCGCGCACCCGCCCGGCGAAGACCCCTACGCCCTCGCCCTCCGTCGCGCGACGCAAGGAGACACGCCCCGCGCCGAGCACGGAGCGCTGCTCGACCGGCTCGCCATTGGAGCGCTGATCGAAGCGCGCTCGTGCGAGCGGTTCAAGCTCCTCGAGCAGCACGCGCCCACCGAGGCTCTTCGCAGCTGGTACGGCGAGCTCTTCGTCTGCGAGGCGCGGCACTATCGGCTGTTTGCGTCGCTCGCAGAGGACGCCGTCGGCGAAGAGCTCGCGCGAAAGCGCATCGCGCAATTGGCCGCGCGCGAAGCGGCGATCGTCGAGCGACTGCCGCTCGAGCCTCGCGTGCATTGAGCGACCGCAGCGCCGTGCTACCGTCGGCGCAGGATGGTGTAGACAGCGCATGGGAGACGCAAAGCGATCACCGGAGCAAGGTCCCTTTCGCGCAGAGCAGCTGAGCGACGGAGATCGCTACGAGCTCTCGTCGGGGCACGCGATCTACTGCGCTCCTTCGGGCGCTCGGCATGGTGGCGCCAACGCGGTGGGCGCGCTGGTGCTCGGGACGGATCCGAAGGTGACCGAAGTCGGAATAGACGTGGGCTACAGCCCGACGCCCGACGAGCTCCGCGCGCCCGATGTGTCCGTCGGCAACGTCCCCGACGCGCCCGGGTGGGTGAAGGGTGTTCCTCCGTTGGCCGTGGAGTATGCCGACCGAGGCACGGACGAACAGGAGCTCGAGGACAAGGTCCAATCGTTGCTGAAAGCGGGCACGCGCTGGGTCTGGGTGGTGAGGCTCACCGGCGAGCGACGCGTCCAGGTGTTCGAACAAGACAAGAGGCAGCCGTCCGTGAAGCGCGAAGGAGAACTCCTCGAAGCGCCCGACGTGCTGGCCAACCCTGTCCCGGTCCTCGCCCTCTTCGATCGCGAGGCGGCCCTCGATGCCTCTGTGCGCAACCTCCTTCAGCGCGGAGGGCTCCCCGCGCTCGAACAGGCCCTCACAAAGAGCCGTGAAGAGGGCATCGAGCAGGGAATCGAGCAGGGAATCGAGCAGGGAATCGAGCAGGGAATCGAGCAGGGAATCGAGCAGGGGCGCATCGAAGGGCGCGTCGAAGGGCGCGTCGAGGGGCAGGCGCTCGCGCTGCGAGCGTCCATCGCGACTGTGTGCGCGACGGTCGGGATCGCGCTGGACTCCGCGCGGCAGGCGAGGATCGCGGCCTCGTCCGTGCGCGAGCTCGAGGTGCTCTTCGAGTCCCTCGTCCGCGAGCGAGCCTGGCCCGAGTGAGCCAACGAGTGCCCGAGTGGAGCGCCCACCGCTCGATCGCGGCGCGCTGGATGTCGTCGCAAAGGCGCGATCGCGCGATCTGCCATGGGTGCATCTACTTCCCTACGACGACAGCGGCGCGGCTGACGTCGTATGGGAGTACGATGCACCCGATGCGCATGGGCCTCAGTGCATGTCTTCGATGAAGTGAAGATCAACCCAATCAGCCCCTCACTCTGGTCGCGCGTCGCGCTGCGTCGTCACCGTGAGCTCGAACGGCATTCGCACGCGCGGCGCGTAGGTCCCCACGAACACAAGCCACTCACCGGCCGCCGGCGCGTCCACGTCCACGCCAGGGTGCACGCCAAACGTGTCGTCCGCGCAGTACACCGTGTTGTTGGGAGCCCGCACCGCGATCGTGCTGTCTGCGTTGGCTCGGGCGAACACCCGCACGAAGCTCACGCCTTCGCGCACCGTGAACCGCGCGCTCGGCGCGCGATCGCCGAACCCCAGGCACGCGCGGCCCACGAAGCGCAGTGATCTTCGCCCGATCACCGTCGCGCTCGCGCGCTGCGTGGCCGCGCCAGTGGGGCTCACCTCGATGCCCCCCGACGGCGCCGTCGGTCGCGCCGCGTCGCGCGCCCCGACTGCGACCCCAGCGGGCCCGCGCTGCGGCGCCTCGGGGCCGACCGCGACCCACCCCGCCATCGCGCTGCCCTGCGCAGAAGCCGTCGCGGTTTGCGCAGCGGTCGGCAGCGCCGCGGGCGCGACGGGCGCGACGCTCGAGCCAGACGTAACCGGAAGCGCGATCGTCGCAGCGACGATCACGGCGCGCTGGCTGATGGCGAGGTTGTAGGCGAGCGTCCCGCCCGGCGCCGTTCCGACGGCGATCGAGTAGGCGCCGGGTTGCACGTTGCGCAGCGTGAAGCGCGCCTCGCTGCCGGGCGCTCCCTGCGTGCAAAACAACGTCCCCGTCGGCGTGCGCAGCGCGAGCGACGTCGGCCCCGACGCGCGCACGAGCAGGTCGAGCATCGGGATCGCCGCCGCGACCACCAACTGCTGCTGCGCGCCCACAGGAAACACCCCGCGACAGCCGGGCCCGAGCTGCTCGCCGGCGACCGCGCCCTCGGCCACGCCTGGGATCGCCATCGGGTCCGCGACCTCTCCGGGCCGGATCAACAGCGTTCGAGCGGGCGGCGGCTGCGTCGCGACGGGCCCCTGCCCGACGGCCCACGGCGAGGCCGACTGGGCTGCGAGCAGGCGCGGCGCGGCCCCGATCGCCCCCGCAACGAGCAGCGATCTCGAAATCATGGGCCGAAAAATCATCGTCACCCGCGCTCGTGCGGCATGTAGTCCCGCGGCGACCTGTAATAGTGCGTCGGAGAGTAGTAGCCCAGGTTGGACACCTTCATGGTGTACAGGCACGCGTACTCTTCGACCTGATCGCCGAAGCTCGAGACCTCGACGCCCTCTTTGAAGAGCGAGCCCCACCCGTGGTGAAAGCGCTCGTCCACGGCGCGCTCGATCGCGCGCGCGCGATCTTCGTCCTCTCGCACCGTCTGTCGAATGGTCTCGATCGCGCGCTTCTCTGCGCGATAGACGTCCTGCGCGCCCTCGTCCTGCGCGTCGCTCTCGTCGCGGTCGCGCTCGATGCTCTTCAGCCGCGCTTGCCGAGCCCGCAGCTCGTCCATCAGCCGCGCGCGTCGCAGCTCGATCTGGTCGATCTCTGCGTGCTCTTCGCGGCTCTCGGCGGCGGCGCGCAGCTCGTCGGCCATCTCTTGGATGATCATCACCGTGCGCCACGCGCTCTCTTTCTTCGCGCGCAGCACGTCGCCGTAGATGTGATCGCCCACGTACAGCACCTCGTCGCCGCTCGCGCCGATGAGCCGCTCGAACTCGGCGAGGTTGCCGCCCTCGTAGATCTTGAGCCGCTCGAAGCGCGAGGCCCGCGTGCTCTCCTCACCCTTGCCGCGAAACTCCATGAAGGGCCGGCGATCGGTGAAGAACTTCGGCTTGGCCGCAGCCACAACCACCACGTCGAAGTAGTGTCGCCACGTCGGGTACTCGGCCATCGCCCCGCCGAGCAAGAAGGTCATCATCGACTCGGAGTACCCGGCCCGCGAGTTGGTCAAGAGAAACAGCTTCTTGCCAGCGCTGCGCAGCCTGTGCAGCGTCGTGGCGAGCTCGGGGTCCGGCGCCACGAAGCGCGGGAGGTTCTGCTCGATCACGTCGACGATGGCCCCGTCGCGGTGCGCCTCGTCGATGCTCTCGCGGATGTCCTTGAATAGCTGTGCGTAGTCGAGCTGGTCGCCCCGCGCGTCGAAGAAGTCCACGGCGCCGGCGTACACGGCCGCCTCGGGCAGCGCGTACAGCGTGTCGACCCAGTGGTAGCGGTCGGAGTCCACGCGGATGCGACGCTGGTGATAGAGCTCTCTGCGCCGGTCCCGCGACAGCTCGCGCGAGCCGTGAAAGGCCTTCGCCACGTACTTGAAGCGGTCCATCTTGAGGAGGTTTCCCTCCTGCTTGTCGATCAAGATCCCGCGCAGCGGAAAGCCCTCGTCGTACCGGGCCTCCGTGAGCTCTGGCGGATAGCCACGGTCGACGAGCTTCTTGACCGTCGCCTCGATGCTCAACCGGTCGATCTCGGCCTGTTTGTAGATCGCCAGGGTGTAGTCCATGTCGAACCCCACCCACTCGATCTGGTCCATCTTGAGCGAGCGGTTCGTATAGACCCTGCGTTCGACGGGCAGGCCCGAGCTCTCGCGCTCCTCACGAACACCACCCCCCGATTGCGTGCCATCAGCCTTCAGATTATCCAACAACATCGACTCCGAGGAGGCTAGCGCAGCTTGCCGCGGTCGACATTCGCCCAAACGCCCGCCCCGCCCGTCGGCACGGTCGGCGCCGGCACGGTCCGGCGACTTCTGTCACCAAGGGGCCTTGACGTTTTTCGAATTTCTGTCTCAATCCCGCACCCCGCCGGGCCAACGCCCCGCTTCAGAAGGTTAGTCCCATGCGTGATCAGATCCGTCTTTCGTGTAGCAATTGCCAGCGAACCAACTACTACACGAACAAGAACAAGCGCACGACCACGAACAAGCTCGAGTTCAACAAGTATTGCCCCTGGTGCAACAAGTCCGTGAAGCACGTCGAGGGGAAGATGCCCAACCCCAAGAAGAATTGAGCGGATAGAGAATTACCATGGCAAAGAGCGATCTCACTGGGACCGGCAAGCTCAAAGGGCACAAGGTCTCGCACTCGAACATCAAGACCAAGCGCTGGCAGAACCCCAACCTGCAAGAGCGCAAGATCTACGTCCCCGAGCTCAAGCGTCACGTGACGCTCCGCGTGACCACGCGCGAGCTGCGCACGCTCGACAAGCTCGGCTTCGTCGCGTTCACCAAGAAGTTGGGGCTGGACGCGACCAAGTTCTGAACACACTGTGTTCGACCTGACGCCTCTGTTCGTCCTTCGACGAAACGAGGTGGCCGCTCAGCCGGAGTGGCGAAATGGCAGACGCAGCGGATTCAAAATCCGCCGTGGTAACCCCACGTACCGGTTCAAGTCCGGTCTCCGGCACCCTGTGATCGGGCAAGCACCGTCGCGACGCGGTGCGCGATTTACCTCGAGGGGCAGATCGCACTACACCCTCGCCTCGCGTGAACCGAGACGATCGCATCGCTGTGTTCGGATGGGGCTCGGTCGCGCCGGGAGCGCCCGACGTCTCGTCGCTCAAATCCCTGGTCGAACAGGGTGGCAGCGCCCTCTCGACCGCTCCGCTCGGTCCCCTCGGCGACGGCTTGTTCGTCGTCGGAACACCAGCGATGGACGACGCGAGGCTCCGCCGTTGGCTCGCCGCTCGCTCGGGCGACGCGCGCGCGGCGCAGTGGCTCGCGCGCGCGGGAGACTGCGTGCGCTTCACCGTCTCGAGCTGCGCAGAGGCGCTCGAGTCGCAGCCCGGCCTCGAGGACGCGCTGCGCTCGCTCGATGCGCGCGTGCGAATCATCATCGGCACGGGCCTCACCGACCTCGGTGAAGCGTTTCGCGCGCGAGACGCCCTCGCCAAAGCGCGGCGCGCGTGGGACGCGTTTTGGGCCACGCCAGAGCGCAACAGCGCGATGCGCGCCTGGGGGACCGAGGGACGCGCGCCCGATGGCGAAGAGGTTCCCGCGGACTACCGAGCGCTCGAGGTCGACTCGATCGAGCGCTACGACGCGATGCTCGAGTGGAACGCCTTCTGGTGCGCCCGCAGCGACGCCCGCGCTGCGTTCGACGCGCGCCTGCGCGAGATCGAGCGCAGCCCCGTCGGCGGCGATATCGACCGCGGACCGCTGCGCGCCATCGCCGCTCGACAACGAGCCCTCCGCGCGCTCGTCGAGAGCGCAAAGGCGCCGTCACCGCCCTGGGAGTCGGTCGATCCGCAGCTGCTCTGGAGCATTCCCAACGCGCCCGCCGCAGAGCTGTCGATGTTGCTCGGGCTGCACGGGCCTGCCTTTGCGCCGGCCGGCGCGTGCGCGGCCTTCGGGTTGTCTCTGTCGCTCGCGTTCGAGTCCATTCGTCACGGCGAGTGCGACGCCGCCATCGTCGGGGCGTGCGACCCGAGGCCGCTGCCCGAGGTCGTCGCCGCGTTTCACCGCGCCCGGCTCACGCCCGCCTGCGGAACGCGCAACGACCCCTTCACCGAGCTGCGCGGAACGCACGTCGCCGGCGGCGCCTGCCTCTGGATCATCGGCAGAGAGAGCGTCCTTCGCCCGCTCGGACTCGCGCCGATCGGCCCCACGATCCTCGGGTGCGCGGTCTCGTCGGACGCCGAACACATGATCACCCCCAGCGAAGAGGGCCCTCGCCGCGCGATCGCCGCCGCCCTCGAGCAAGCCCACATCGACGCAGACTCCATCGCCCTCTGGGACCTTCACGCGAGCGGAACGCCCGGCGACGCCCGAGAGCTCACGCACGCCAGGCACTTCGCCGCCCCGCACACGGCCTTCACCGCGCGCAAAGGACAGCTCGGCCACGGGATGGGCGTCGCAGGCGGCTGGGAGCTGACGCTCGCGGCGATCGCCCTCGACGAAGGCCGCGCGTTCGACACAGGAATCCCCGACGAAAAGCTGCACCCCGCCATCGCCGAACGCGCCCTCGGCGCCCTCGTCACCCGCGAGCGCCCGCTCTCGCACAAGCACGCAGTGAAGGTCTCGCTGGGCGTCGGCGGGATCTCGAGCGCGGTGGTGCTCGAGAAGCGCGAGCGCTGACACTCGAGCGTCGAGTGGGTCGCGCTTGCCGTCCGCCCGGCGGCTGTGCTCTGGTTGACCCGTGCGCTCCGAGGCAGAAGGCTTCTTTCGAGCACTGCGCTCTGCATACGAGACCCTGCTCATCTGCGGGCCCACCGTCGCCGACGCGGCCCGAGACGCGATGTCCATGCAGCGCGCAGACGAGCGCCTCGAGCAGTGGTCTCGACGGCTGCTCGGCGTGGCCGAGATCCAGCTGACCGTGTCGGGCCAGCACAACTATGACCCCACGCGGTCGTATCTGCTCATGTCCAACCACGCGTCGCACTTCGACGTCCCCGTGATCTTTCAGGCCTACAAGCGCCCCGTGCGCATGGTCGCCAAGAAAGAGCTCTTCGCGATCCCGCTCTTTGGCGCGGCGATGCGCGCGGCAGGGTTTCCCGAGCTCGACCGCAAGGACCGCAAGAAGGCCATCGCCGCGCTGGCCGCGGGCACCGCCCTGATCTCCCGCGGAATCTCGCTGTGGATCGCCCCCGAAGGCACCCGCTCGCGCGACGGTGAGCTCGGCCCCTTCAAGAAGGGCGGCTTCGTCCTCGCGCTCGAACATCAGCTCGACATCCTTCCCGTGGGCCTCGCAGGAACGCACGACGTCCTCGTTCCGGGCACCGTCGATGTGCGCAAAGGCGTCCACGTGCACGCGCATTTCGGCGCTCCCATCGCTCCCACCGCGACGCAATACTCCGCCGAGGCGCGCGACGCGCTCATGGCCCAGGTCGATCAGGCGTTGCGCGAGGCGATCGCCGAAGCCCGCAAGACTCGAAGCGCTCGTTGAATCAGCAGCCCCTCTCGATACGTCCATGCCCTGGACCCGCCGCGTCGGTCCACAGCGCGCGAGCTTCGATCGTGCCTTCCTCCCCCCCTCCACCTCCACCTCCTTTCGGACGAACCGCGTGAACCACCAAAGAAATCCCTGGCCCATCGTCGCTCCCCTCGCCGGGGCCGCGCTGTTCGTTGCGTTCACGACGAGCGCGCAGTCTCGGCTCGATCAGCTTCGCGGAAGCAGCGCGAGCACCCCCACGTTCAACAGCGACGCGGGCGCTTCGGACGCGCGTCTGCAAGCGGCCAACGTCGGCAGCGGCTCTTCGCCCACCGAGTCCCGCGGCCCCTCTGGTGAGCTCCGCGGCACCACCGACGATCACCCCGAAGCGATCACCGGCCCGATCACCGAGGCCGACGCGGCGCGCGTCGTTCGCTCGAAGATGAACCAGCTTCAACCCTGCTACGACCGCGCTCGCACCGCGGACCGCCGCCTCGGCGCCGTGCGCGTCAACCTGCGGTTGACGGTCGAGCGCGACGGGCGTCTTCTTCCACCATTGGTCAACGCGGTCCCCGCCAACCCCGCCATCGTGACGTGCCTCACGACCGCGCTCTCCGCGATGACCTTTCCTCGCCCCGCAACGGCGCCGCTCGTCTTGCAGTATCCCCTGCAGTTCGTGCCTCCGGCGACGACGCGACGCCCGCCGCCCCGTCGCTGAGCGCACGACGAACGGGGGACTTTCGTAGCGCAGCGAGCGATGCATTGCTCGCGCAAGCGCCGTACAATCCGTCGCCACATGCGACTGAAACCAGGGCTCTTTCTCACGATCGCGGCGTCGCTCGTCGCCTGCTCTCCTCCTCCAACGCCGACCGACGCGGGCAGTGACGGCTCGTCGATGGACGCCTCCGACGGAAGCACGCCCGCGGACGCCTCCGACGACACCGCTGCGGACGTGTCCTCGGACGTGCCCAACCCAACGACGATCGCCCAGATCCCCATCGCGACGACCGAGCGCGTGATGGGCCTCGACGGACCAGTGGACGTCGTCATCGACCGCAACGGGTGGCCGCACATCTACGCGAGCTCGCTGCGCGATGTAGCGTTTATTCAGGGATTTCTCTGCGCTCGCGACCGCATGCCGCAGATGGAGATGCTGCGGAGGCTCTCGTCCGGCACGCTCGCCGAGGCCTTCGGCTCGCTCTCGCCGACGCTCATCGAGCAGGACCTCGCGATCCGCGTGGTGGGCTTGCGTCGCGCAGCGCAGCGCATGTGGGACGCAACGCCGATGAACTCGCGCAGCCGCACGATCCTCGAGGCCTACTCGCGCGGCGTCAACCGCTGGCTCGCCGGCATCCGCGACGGATCGCGCTCGAGCCCGCAAGGCACAGAGATCGTCGTCAACGAGAGCACACAAGAGTGGACGCCGATCGACTCGCTCACGATCGCGCGCTACCAGAGCTACTCGCTCAGCTACGACGCGGACAGCGACATCTCGCGCTCCGAGCTGCGCACGCGCGCGGAGATGCGCTTCGACATGGCCAACGCCATGACCGAGCCTGCGCTCGCCGCGCGCCGAGGATTCTTGCTGGATTTCTTGCGCTTCGCGCCGGTGTCCGCCGAGGCCACCGTGCCCGACTTCTACCGAGGCTCGGGCATGATGCAGCAGTATCGACCGAACGTGCCCGCGCCCAGGCTCACCCAGCGCGTGTTCGACAACGCGCGAGGATTCCTCGACAACGCCAAGCGCGCGGCGGAGTTCTTGGGCGACGAGACCCGCGGCAGCAACAACTGGGTCGTGCACGGATCGGCGACGATGAGCGGCGCGCCCATCCTCGCCAATGACCCGCACTTGTCGCTCACGTCTCCGGCGGTCTGGTGGGGCGTTCACCTCACCATCAACACCGGCGCCGACGCCGTGGACGTCGCAGGAACGGCGTTTCCCGGCATCCCGTGGGTCGTCATCGGGTTCAACCGCCGCGTCGCGTGGGGCGTCACCACCGCGGGCTACGACGTCACCGACGCCTTCGCCGAGACGATCGTCCCGTGCACGATGGGCGGCGGCGACTGCGTCGTTCACAACGGCGGACAGGTTCGCATCCAGACGCTCACCGAGCGCGTCCCGACGGGCCCCGGAACGTTCTACGAAGCGCGCTTCGAAGTGGTCCCGCACCACGGGCTGATCGTGCCGACGATCCGCGATCGCGCGCTCGTTCCGCGAACGGGCAACACAGCGATCACCATCGCGTGGACAGGGCACCAGCCGACCACCGAGCTCGAGGCGTTTCTCGACCTCTCGTACGCGCAGAACGTCACCGAGGCCCGCACCGCGATCCGCCGCTTCGGCGTGGGCGCGCAGAACTTCGTCGTCGCCGACATCGAAGGCAACACGGCCTATCAGTCGAGCGCGGTCATCCCCGTGCGCGGCGCCGCGGCGCTCACGTACGTGAGCGACCCGACCGCCATGAATGCAGGCACCGGTAATTCGCCGTGCTTCGTCCTGCCCGGCGACGGCACCGCCGATTGGAGCGGCGCCGTCCCCCTCGACCAGATCCCGCAGGGCACAGGCTCGGCCATGCGCCCCTTCTTCGCGACGGCCAACCAAGATCAGGCGGGCGTCACATTCGACAACAATCCGCACAACGACCGGCACTATATCGGCTGCGATTTCGCTGACGGAATTCGACAGACCCGCATCGTCGAGCGCCTCCGCATGGGCACGCGCGTCACGGTCGAAGACATGCAGCGCCTCCAGGGCGACAAAGTGGTGCTCTACGGCCGCAAGCTGCGACCGTTCTTGCAAGCGGCCATGACGCGCCTCGAAGCCGAGTGGACCACCGCAGGGACGCACGCGGACCTCGCGCCCCTCGCGACCTCGCTGCGACCGAGGCAAGCAGCCCTCCGCGACGCCGCGATGCGCTTGATGAGCTGGTCGCTCGACGGAGCCTCGGGCGTCCCGCACTCGATGACCGAGATGGTCACCGACGCCGAGCGAAACGACTCGATCGCCACCACGATTTTTCACGGCTGGCTCGTGCGGCTCACGGACCTCGCGCTCGGCGACGAGATGGTCGCCCTCGGGTACGGCCGTCGCTCGCGAAGCAACGAACAGGGACAGGCCGTCGTGTTTCTGCTCGAAAACGAAAACGCGATGAACCCCGCGATGCGCCCGCGCACCGGGACCGCGATCTGGGACGACATCGCCACGAGCGCTGTCACAGAGAGCAGGGACTACGTGCTGCTCCGCGCGCTCGACGAAGCGCTCACGCAGCTCGCGATGACCACGCGCACGAGCGACGTCGCGATGTGGCGCTGGGGCAGCCTGCACTCGCTCACGCTCAGCAGCATCGTGCCAGGGCCGGGCGCGTCGCTCACGATCCCGCCGTCGAGCGACACGATGTTTCCCAATGGTTTTCCTCGAGGCGGCGGCGTCGAGGTGGTCGACGCGTCCGGACCGGGCGTCAACGACTTCGACTTTCGCTACAGCTCGGGGCCGTCGCAGCGCCTCGTCGTCGAGCTCACCCCGTCGGGCCCGCGCGGGTTCAACTCGCTGCCAGGCGGCCAGGTGTACAACCGCACCTCGCGCTACCACCGCAACCTCATGGAGCTCTGGCGGCGAAACCAGTACTTCGCCGTCCCGCGCACCGAGCGCGAGGTGGTCGACGCGCGCGACGCGCGGCTCCGCTACGAGCCCATGTAATCAAACAGCCACGGGTCCCGACCGATGATCAAAGAGATCACTGCAAAAGAGCTGTCGCAGCGCCTGTCGCGAGGCGAGCCCACGGTGCTGATCGACGTCAGGCAGCCGTGGGAGTTCGAGCTCTGCGCTATCGCGGGCTCGACCCTCTTGCCGCTCAACGAGCTCTCGACGCGCGTGGACGAGATCTCTGCGCCGGACGGCGCGATGATCGTCACCGTGTGCCATCACGGCGTGCGCAGCATGCACGCGGCGATCTTCCTCGCGCGCAGCGGACTCGAAAACGTGTGCTCGCTCAGGGGCGGCACCGACGCGTGGTCGATCGACGTCGATCCCGCGCTCGCTCGGTACTGAGACGCACTGGGAGTCTGGGGGAGAAAAGCGAACCCCCTCTCTCCGTTCGTTGGGTCCGATGGAAGAGAGGGGGTTCGTCGTTTCGAGCGCCGCGAGGCGCTGCTCGAGGGCGTCGGGGGAGCGTCGAGGAGGAGTGCCGCTCCCCGCGCCGCCCTACGAGCTCACTCGCCGTCGCCCAGGCTGCCGCGGCCGCCGACCTGACCGCCGGTGCCGAAGCGACCGTTCAACAGTCGCATGACGTTGAGCAAGTCGACGTACTGCTGCAGGCGCTGGAACGCTCCGTTACGCGCGGGCGTGTTGGGCGCCTGCGAGTTGGCGAAGCGGAGCAGGTCGTTGGCGCGCAGGATCATACGCGCCGCGACGCCGCGCTCACCCGGGTAGTTCGTGCCGTCGGCGGCCATCGGACGCGCGGCTTCACGAACAGAGACGCCTGGATCGAGGTTGCTGGCACCCGGTGTCTGGGTCGCCTGCTTGATCGCACGGTACGTCAGACCCGTGACCGGATCGGTGAACGTAACCGTCGCACCCGCGGGAAGCGTGGCGGCGAAGGGATCGCCGTCCGCCCACAGACGCGCGCTCTGGGTAAAGCGCTGGTCGTAGGTGCCCGAGAGACCAGCCATCGCGTAGACGGCGGTCCAGAGGTTGGTGCTGAACCCGAGGTTCGGGTTGACTGGCGTGAGCGCCGGGTTGCGGCCGTTCTGGCCAGGGCCAACGCCTTGCGGGAGGTTGAGCAACGCCAGGTTGAGGCGCTGCATCGTCACGTTGCGGCCAGGGTTGAGCGCGAGAGGTCCGATGTCGGCGTTGTCCTCGGAGAGGATCGAGCCGAAGAGGCGCATCGTCTGCCCCGGGTACACCGTGTACACGTTGACCTGGTAGCTGCGGAGGTCCTGATCGAGGTCGCGATTCACGGCGTACACGAACGTGTCCGTCATGTAGTTCAGCGCCATGATCTTGTCGTAGTACGAGCCCGCGTTGACGAGGCGCTCGCGCCAGAATCGACCCGAGGCGTAGTCCCAGGTGGACTGGTACTGACGGCCCTCGCCGATGGGCATTTCGAAGGCGCCGCTCTGGCCGAACGTGGCTTCATCGAAGAAGCGCTGTCCGTCCTCGGGACGCGTGCGAAGCGCGTAGATCTGGCCGAAGCGGGTCCACTCGGGCATGAGCAGCGCCGAGGTCAGCGTGTTGAACATCGTGGACGTGCCGAGCGCCTGAGCGACGCCAGCGGGCTGCGACTTCCACTCGTTGTAGTTCGTCACCGCCGAGAAGATCTGGCGGTAGAAGTTCTCGTAGATGCCCGCGACACGCATGATGTAGTACATGTTGTCGAGGTACCGACCCATCATGCGGTTGACGTAGCCGTTGATGGTGAACGAGGCGCGCTCGCGGCCGAAGCTCGCGAAGGGGTAGTAGTCGAGGTAGCGCGTGCTGAAGTAACGCATGACCTCGTAGAAGTCCGCGCCCGCGTCGTAGCGGCTGTTGTACCAGTACACGCCGGCGTAATCGTCCGTCTCGAAGCGGTACGGGACGAGGAGGAAGGCTCCCGCTTCGCCGTTGCGGCCGCGGGTCGCTTCGTTGGTGTGATCAGGATCCCAGCCGAAGCCGTTGTACGCGACCTTGCGGGTCTCGCTGAGGAACACTGGGAAGCGGTTCGCCTGCGTGAGGCGCGGGTACTGTCCCGTGAGGGACACGCCCGGGTGGATTTCCTGCGTGCGGCTCTCGGTGCCGATCACCGAGGGGATCTCGGTGTAGTGGAAGCTCGTGAGGCGGATGCTCGCTGCCGAGCCCGTCCCGAGCAGACCGAAGGAGAGCGGCTGCTGTCCAGCACCCGAGTAGGTGTTGAGGAGGTTGAGCGCACGATCGCGGTTCGAGACGGTCTCGAACGCCTCGACCATGTCCACATAGCCGTGCATGACGAACGCGTAGTCGTAGCGCCCGATCCCGCGGCCCTCGCTGGTCTTGTAGTCCATGACCGACGAGTACGCGGCGCCCTCGATGCCGAGGTCCTGCTCCTGCTGCGAGATCACAGGCTGACCAGCAGCCTCGTACTCCCAGCGGGGGCGGACCATGTTGGCGTTGTTGCTGTGCCGTGCAGCGCGGATCGGCCAGTAGCGATCGTTGTAGTTGATCGCGTCAGCCGAGGACGCGAAGTTGTGGCGCTGCCCGATGGAGTGCCCGAGCTCGTGCGCCGTCACCGGGTAGTGGGTGTAGTTGACGAGCCAGAGGCGCACCTGGGCCCAATCGATCGAGCCGTCCGCAGCGCGGAAGTTCCACTCGCGGCCGAAGTCGACGCCGAAGGGAACACGGTTCTCGCGGAACTGCGCGAGGTAGAAGCGCAGCTCGTCGTCGTCGAAGCGCGCCGCGTGGTCGTGCTCCATGCCGCACTGGTGCTCGGACATGTGGGCCTCGATCGAGCGCTGGATCTGGCGCGTGCGGAGGTTCCACCGACGAGCGGGCGAGGCCGCATCGCGCGCTTGCGGGAGCACGCCAGAGAGGCGCGGGTCCTGTCCGCCGAGCGCGAGCTGCGCGTTGTTCATCATGCGGTCCTCGATCTCGGTACCCGCGATGCGGCGCATCTGGGTCGAGAGGTCTCGCTGACCGTTGACGAGGATCGGCGAGGTGCCAGTGCGGTTCCACTGGCGGATGCCGTTGGCGCGGAACGCCGTCTCCGACAAGCGACCCGTGCGCGGATCGCGCGCGAGGTCGTTGAGGCTGAGCGAGCCCGATCCAGCGCGAACGCCGATCTCTGCGCCCGAAGCGCCGTCCTGGTGCTCCGTCTCTTGCGCGAGGTGATCCATCCGCGAAGCCGCGACGGTCGCCTGGAGTTCTTGCTGGCTGCTCGGCCCGTGCACGAGCGTGCGCATCGCCGGGATGTTCGCGGTGCCTGGAACGTCGCCAGCGCCACCACGAGCCTCGCGGCCCGCGTTCTGGCCAAGGCCCGGGTACTGCTCGCGAATGCTCTCGCCATTGGCGATCGCGTCCGGTGTGACCTCGCCGTTCAGCACGCGAAGGATGTCGATCGTGTTGTTCGACTGCAGATCGCTGACCGTGATCCACTGCGCACCACGGGCAGAGAAGACCTCGCCGGTCTCCGGATCACCCGTGATGTTCGCGAGACCCCACGATCCCTGACGGTCGTACTCGTTGATGTTCGCAATCATCGAGTAGCGAAGGTCGCCGAGGCGTGCGGAGGTGCCCTGCGGTCCGCAGGCCGGGAGATCCCAGCCGTTGGCCCGCGCGGCGTCCACTTCAGCCTGCGTGTGCGTCCCAGGCCTGTTCGGATCGGTGCCCCACACGGGGTTGTGGCAGCCGACGAACACCCACTGGGCGTCCTGCGTCGTCACCGAACCAGAAGCGCCAGCGATGGGGTTGCCCTGCGTGGTGCCGCCCGCAAACAACGCGTTGGCGTTGCGCATCTGGTCACGCTTGAGCGGATCGAACGCGCGATACGCGTCGCACGTGGTCTTGTCGGCCACGCCCGGATCGAGGATGCACTCGCGACGACGCGCCTCGCCGACGGTCTCGGAGAACGCGCGGTTCCAGTCGCTGACGACCTGCTCGGTCGCCGGCATGATGCGGTCGGGGTACGCCTGCGAGAGGTGGTACGGGATCGGACGCACTTCGCGATCGCGGAAGGGCAACAAGCACACGCCGTTGCCGTCACCGCGGAAGTACGCCGCGCCCGTGTCGCAGCGCGCGCCACGGTTGACGTTGGCTTCGCCGCAGTCCGAGTCCTGTCGGCACAACGCGAAGCGATCGACGCACACGCCTGCGCCGCCCGTTCCGCCCGCGACGCACTCGGCCGTACGCGAGAACTCCTGGCACTCGGTCGAGATCACGCCAGGGTTTGTGATGTTGGTGCACGTCGCCGTGGCCGGGAGCTGTCCGCCAGCGAGGCCGGTCGCCCCCGCGGTGCGCGGCATGTGGTGTCGCATCCACAGGTTGTGGCGGTGCGAGAAGTGACGGCGATCGGTGTTGAGGATGTCCTGTCGATCGCGGTTGTACCCGAGACGGCTGGCCTCGAAGAAGCCGAAGCGGTCCATCCGAAGACCGTCGATCGCCTGCGCCTCGTAGTCGCGGTTCGGATCGAGCCGCATGAACGAGATTCGAAGGTGCACGTCCGCCGGGTTGCACGACTCGAGCGAGCGATCGGTGAGCAAGCACGCCGGGAGGTTGGGATAGCCCCACTGCGCGAGGTTGATCTCTTCGGGGTGCAGCGTCATCCGGTTGGTGACGTCGAAGTAGGTCAGCGTGTTCGGCTGCCCGTTGAACTGGTCGTAGTTGAAGACCGGAGCGTTGGGGTCCGACGGGTCGTTGATGTACACCGGGGTCGGCGCCGCGCGAACCCTGCCTTGCCACTCTGCAAACGACATGGCCGAGTAGCCGCCGACGAGGTTCTGCGACCAGTCCACGCGCACATAACGGCGCTGATACCAGGGACGATCCGCGCCGTTCTCTTCGACGACGTTGAGCTCTTCACCCGTCTGCGGGTTGTACGAGCGACGAATGTCGAAGTGCGACTGAATGCGGTAGACCGCAAGAATCTCGCCCGCGCGCGGGTTGCCCGAGATGTTGCGCAGGTTGTCGTTGGTGCGCGGGTTGGCAGAACCCGTCACGCCCTCGGCGCGGTTGAGTCGGTCGTACGCAAGACGCGCAACGAGGAAGCCTTCGGTGACCTCCCAGTTGATCTTCTCGACCTGAGTGTACCAGGACAGACCCTGCAGACCCGTGGTCGCAGGCTTGTCGACGATCGTGATCTGGTGCGCCCAGATCGGCTCGCGGCGCAAATCCGCGGCGCTGAGCTGCTGCGGCGTGCGTCCAGCACGCGAGAGCAGGTCGTACTGCACCGGGATGAGCTGCGTCTTGTCCAGAAAATCAGGCTGGACCCGGTTGATCGCGGGGCGTGCTTCCATGCAGCCCGCCGACATCCCCGCTCCCGCGAGGATCGTCGAGAGACCGAATGCGAAGCGCATCCGCTGACTCCATCGAGAACCCATCTATTCCTCCTCGTGCAGGCTCCTTCCCGGGAGCCTCATTGCTCCTGGAGGAAGGGCCGCGTTTCCAAACGTTACAAAAACACCACGACGTGGACCCTACGCCGTGACAAGGGAGCTAATGCAGGGCCGATGCCATACCCCCACCCCCCAGAATTCTCAATGCTCTGCGCGCACAATCGCGCGGTTATTCCCGCTGCTGTTAGTTTCCTGACGGGGATGGGGGCGACGGAATCCCGATGCACACCCACATCGTATGCTTGACATTTGTTCAGTGACTCATCCGTCAGCGTCCCGCCTTCGAGCAAACCGGTCAGCGTTGGGTGCGCACGAGCACCGCCCGAGCGTGGGCCTCGAGCCCCTCGAGCCTCGCGAGCGCGACGATCGCGTCCGCGTGACGCTCGAGCGACTCTCGTGAATAGCGAATCACCGACGTCCGCGTGACGAAGTCGTACACGCCCAGCGGCGACGAGAATCGAACGGCGCCCCCTGTCGGGAGCACATGGGACGGCCCGGCGAGGTAGTCGCCCGCGGCTTCGGGCGTAAAATCCCCGAGAAACGCCGCGCCTGCCGCGTCGATCTTCGCAAAGAGCGCCTCGGGGTCGCGCACCAGGAGCGCGAGGTGCTCTGCCGCGAGCACCGTGGCCACGCGCGCCGCTTCGTCGAGCGAGCTCGCGACGAACACATACCCGTGCTCGCGCACGCTCACCTCGGCGACGCTCTTGCGCGGAAGGACTTCGAGCTGCCGCTCGACCTCGCTCACCACGCGATCGGCCATCGCCCGCGACACCGTGACGAGCAGCGGATACGCGGCCTCGTCGTGCTCGGCTTGCGACAAGAGATCCGCAGCGACCACTCGAGGATCCGCCTCGTCGTCGCACACCACCAGAATCTCACTGGGCCCGGCGAGGCCGTCGACCGCGACCCTGCCGAACACGAGCTTCTTCGCCGCGGTCACGTACAAGTTGCCCGGCCCGACGATCTTGTCGACGCGAGGAACGCTCTCGGTCCCGAACGCGAGAGCCCCGACCGCCACCGCGCCGCCGAGGTCGAACACCCGGTCGACGCCCGCGAGAAACGCCGCTGCCAACACCTCGCCCGTGGGCCTCGGCGAAGTGACGTAAAGCTCCTTGACGCCCGCGACGCGCGCGGGAATCGCCGCCATGAGCACGCTGGATGGGTATCGCGCCTTGCCTCCTGGCGCGTAGACGCCCACGCGCTCGAGCGGCCGAACGCGCCATCCCAGCTCGACCCCGTCGCCGTCGGTGAAGCGATAGGACTGGTCTCGCTGGTGCTCGTGCAGGGCACGGACGCGGCGCGCGGCGAGCTCGAGCGCGCTGCGCTCGACGGAGGGCATCGCGGCGAGGGCGCGCTCCATCGCGGGCTTGTCAAAAGACAGCGGCTCGGGGACGCGCTTGTCGACGCGCTCGGTGATGGCTACGAGGGCCGCGTCTCCGCCGCGCTTGACCTCATCGAGGATCGCCGCGACCGCCGGCTCGACGCGCGCGAGGTCGCTGTCACCCCGGTCCTTGAGATCCGAGAGCGCTCGGTGGTAGCCGCTCTCTCGCTCTTCGAAGATTTGCATCGCGGCGGGGACTATACACAGTCGAGCGTTCACCTCGACTGCTCTCGGGCGTATGACTATACGCGCAGAATGACTGACCTACCGTCACGCCCGTCGCGCTCGACCCGCTCGAGCCACTTTCACGTCCACGATACGCTCTCGAACTCGCTCATCCCGCTTCCGCAGAAGTCGGCCGGAGAGTGCTCGATCTACGCGTGCGGTCCGACGGTCTACAACCTGATCCACCTCGGCAACGCCAGGCCCGCGGTCGTGTTCGACACGCTCGTGCGCCACTTGCGAGCCGCGGGGACGAAGGTCACCTACGTCCGTAACTTTACGGACATCGACGACAAGATCATTCAGGCCGCCGCGCAGACGGGGGAGTCTCCCCGCGCGCTCGCCGAGCGCTTCGTCGTGGCGTATCGCGAAGACGTCGCGTCGCTCGGGTGCGTCGCGCCCGATCATCAGCCGCGCGTGAGCGAGCACCTGCCCGAGATCATCGCGATGATCGAGAAGCTCGTCGAGAAGGGCCACGCGTACGTCTCCGATGGCGACGTGTACTTTCGCGTCAAGAGCTTCGCGGACTACGGAAAGCTCTCGAAGCAGACCGTCGAAGACCTCGAGCAAGGCGACGTCTCTCGCAAGAACGACGCGGACGTCAAAGAGTCCAAGCTCGACTTCGCGCTGTGGAAGGCAGCCAAGGCGCACGAGCAGCCCGACGCGCGATGGCCGTCGCCGTGGGGCGAAGGCAGGCCGGGCTGGCACATCGAGTGCTCGGCGATGGCGAAGAAGTGGCTCGGCGATTCGTTCGACCTGCACGGAGGCGGCCTCGATCTGAAGTTTCCGCACCACGAAAACGAGATCGCGCAGAGCGAGGCGAGCAACGGCGCGCCCTTCGCCTCGTCGTGGATGCACAACGCCATGATCCTCGTGAACGGAAAGAAGATGGCCAAGAGCGAGGCGTCCTCGTATCCGCCAGAGATCCGCCACGCGATGATCTTGCGAAACCTCCTCGCGCTCGTCGACGCCGAGGCCGTGCGGCTGTGGCTCCTCGCGACGCACTACCGCGCGGACGTGAACTTCGAGGTGGTCGTCGACGAGTCGGGCGAGCGCGACGCGCAGGGCCTGCGACCGACGCGGTTTCCGCTGCTCGACGAGGCCGAGCGTCGCGTCGAGTACTTCTATGACACGCGCGCCCGCATGAACGCCCGCGCGCAAAGGGCGCAAGGCGCCAAGGACCCCACCGACGCTCACCCGATCCGCGCGATCGTTCGCGCCTTCGACGAGGCGCTCGACGACGACCTCAACACTCCCGTCGCGCTCGCACAAGTCGCCGAGCTCTACAAGCGCGCCAACGAGCTGTGCGACCAGAACCGCAAGGACCCCGTCGAGACCCGCGCGCTCCTCGAGGCGCTCGAGCACACTGCCTCAGTGCTCGGGATCGCCAACGGTGAGCCGGCGGCCTTCGCCCGACAGGTGCGCGAGCGCCGAGCCAGGCAGCGCAAGATCGACGTGGCCGAGATCGACGCGCTCGTGACCGAGCGGATGAACGCTCGAAAGAACAAGGATTTTGCTCGATCTGACACGATCCGCGCGACGCTCATCGAGCGCGGGATCGAGCTCCGCGACGAGGCTGGCGGCACCGTCTGGCGCATCGTGTAACGTACGAAGGCCTCACCGTGACCAGCCCCAGTCGTCCACACCCGACCGCCGAGGGTCGCTTCGGCAAGACGCCGTTCGCGCACGTGCTGCTCTACATCCGCGAGCACAGCCTCAACGGCACGCTCTCGGTCGACGGTCCTGCGGGCGGTCCGCTCGCCGGCGAGCACTTCTTCATCTTCGAGCAAGGCGCGCTCGCGCAATCGTGGATCGCGACGGGCGTCGACAAGCTCGGCGACCTGCTCGTCGAGAACAAGCGCGTCGCCAACGCAGAGAGAAAGGACGTCGACACGGTGCTGCAGTCGTCGAAGCAGCTCGTCGGCGAGATCTTCGTCGAGATGGGCCTATGCGACGAGCGCACCATCGTCGAGACGCTCGCTCAGCAAAACCATCGTCGCGCGCTGCGGATCTTCTCGCTGGGAAACGCGACCTATCGCTTCTACCAGGACGTCGATCTGCTGCAGAGCTTCGGGCGAGAGCGCTACTCGGTGGACGTGCTCTCGATCGTGTGGCGGGGCGTGAGCGCATCGCCGCCGCACGCCGCGATCGATCAAGTCCTCGCTCGCGCGGGCGACGCCCCGCTCGTGCTCAGGACCAACGCGCAGCTCGACGCGTTCGAGTTTGCAGCGGACATCCAGGCCACCCTCGACGTGCTCAGGCTCGGACCTGCGACGGTCCGCGAGCTCCAGTCCTTCTCGAAGGACCCCGACCTCGCCCGGTTGCTCGCGTACGTGTTGCTCACGTCCAAGCAGGTCGAAGTCGACTCGACCGCGCGAAGCTCGCTCGCTCCTCCGCCCCCTCCGCAAGCGCCGACGCCAGCGAAAGCAGCGCCGCCACCGCAAGCGCCGACGCCCCTGCAAGCCTCTCTGCCGGTTCAGCCAACAGCCGCGACGCCGAGGCCCCCGACCCCGACGCCCGCGTCAGGAGCGACACCGAGAGCTCCGATGGCGACGCCCGCGTCCGGAGTGCCGCTGAAACCTCCAGTAGCGAGCGCGTCCGCCACGCCACCGCCGCCGCGAGCGCTCGGGACCGTCGATCCCAAGGCGCTCGAAGCCGACGTGCTCTTGCGGCAGATGGACGAGCAGACATTCTACGAGATGCTCGGGCTCACCAAGACCGCGTCGAGCGACGACATTCGCGGCGCGTTCATGAAGCTCGCAGCGAAGTGGCACCCGGACCGCGCGACGCCGGCAGCGAAAGAGGCGTATCAGCGCGTGTTCGGGATGATCAACGAGGCGCACCAGACGCTGTCGGACGAAGCGCTGCGCACGCGATACAACCGAATCGCCGCGGACGGCGGCGGGACGCCAGCGGCGCAGCGCAAGGTCAACGCGATGCTCGAGGCCTCGACGCTCGCGCAAAAGGCAGACATTCACGGCAAGCGCCGCGAGTTCGACGAGGCCGAGAAGCTCGCGCGCGAGGCCCTCGCGCTGCACCGAGAAGACCCGTCGGTGCTCACCGCCCTCGCGGGGGTGCTGCTCGAGCGAGGCAACGCCGAGCTCGTCGACGAAGCGATCGCGTTGCTGCTCGAGGCCGTCGCCCTCTCGGAGAAAAACGATCGCGCCCATACGCTGCTCGCGCAGGGCTACAAGCGAAAGGGAGACGCCGGAAAGGCGGCCGCGCATTTCAAGCTCGCGCTCGAGGCCAACCCGAAGAACATCGACGCCGCGCGCGAAGTACGGCTCGCGGAGATGCGCTCTCGCAGCGAGCCGAAGAAGGCTGAGCCGACGAAGGCGACGCCCGAGAAGCCGACGGCGGGCGGTCTCTTCTCGAAGCTGTTCAAGCGGTGAACTTCGCGACCCGACGCCGGGTGGTTGATCACTCGCCGAGGCGCAACGTGACGGCCGAGTCGAAGACGACCGCGGCGTTGTCGACGTTGGCGATCGTGAAGGGCCTCACGCGGACGCGGTGCACGACGAGTCGTCCCAACGCGGCGGTGCGCGTGATGCGATCGGACCAGGCCGCGTCGATCTCGAGAGCGCCGGCGTCGTCACGGGCCGAACAGATGACTGGAACCGAGTGGTCCGTCGCGCCGCCTTCGAAGTGAGCGACGACGAAGTCCGCTGCGTCGCCGCGGCGCCATCGCAGCGAAAACGCGCCGCGCGGCAGCCGCACGACGGCGTTGTCTGCGGTGATCGCGTGCTCGTCCACGGCCAGCCCCGAGAGCGCCTCGGGCGCCTGGGCCTCGACGTCGAACGCAGGGATGCGCGCGGTGCTGTTGCCCGCAGCGTGAAACTGCCAACGTGACCCTTCGATGTCGCCTTCTGCGGCGTACACGACGCCGGACACGACACGAAAGAGATCCGGGAGTCGACGAGGCTCGAGCGCCAGCGTGTGCGCTCCCGAGCGCACTTCGAGCGCTCCGACGTCGAGCAGTCGAACCTCGGCTCGGGAGCTCTGGTCGGACTCACGCGGCTCTTGCTGACGACAGCCGACAGCCTCGGGAATCGCTGGGGTCCCGAGCAGCTCGGGCAACGCCCCTCGGGCGACGCCCGTGAACTGAACGAACCGCGCCCCGACTTGCGCTGCGTGAGGAGAGGAGGTCGAAGGGATCGTCGCGCGGCGCTCGACGACGAGCAACGCGGAGGTGCGCTGGGTGTCGAGCGCTGGATCGCTAGCAAGTTCGCCCATTTGCGGCCCGCCGACGCAAGCGCCGACGAAGAGCAGGGGAGCGATAGAGGCGATCCGACGATTCACAGTTGCAGCCTATCCGTTGGCAGGCTCGGAAGCAAATGGAGCTGTACAGCGGCGACAGACGTTCAGCGGGTGGTGAACGCCCATGTGCGCTCGAAATTGGCCCCGTTGACCACGCCCCGGAGGCGAACGACGAACTCGGTCTGCGCCGGGAGCTGCTGGTTGGCGTAGAGAAACACGTCCTTGCCGTTGCGGAGGTTCATGTCGTTGGCCCGCGAAATGAACGTGTGCTCGACGGGCTCGCACTGGTTGTTGCTGGGCGAAGAGCGATAGAGCTCGTGCTCGGCGACCTCGTAGTTGCTGTCGTTGAAGTGAGCGGACACGACTGTGCCCGACGAGAGCCCGCGCGGCCAGACGCCCAGCGTCCCTGGGGCCGGCGGCGTGGGCCCCTCGAGGTCCCCGCGAAAGCCAGGCGGAACGTCGGTCTGCCCCGGCACGGGAAACACCACGAAGGCCGCAGGTCGCGTCGGCGTCGCGCCGCCGCGCGGCGACGCGAAGTTCATCACGTTGTGAAACGCCTCGCGCCCGTTGAAGGGACCGCGCACGCGGCCATAGCCGATGTGCACGTACTCGAAGCGCATGAACGGCTGGCGGTGGTAGACGGTCCAAAGCCACTCGTCCACGGCGCTCTCTGGCGTCGACGCCCAGTCGATCACCTCGCCGTAGGTGCTCCATGTGTAGCCTGCAGCGGTGATCCGCGCCCCGGGATCGCGGCCCGTGAAGCCCATGCATCCAGCGGCGTTGCTTTGATTGTGCGCGCCGGGCCAACACGACTGCTGATTGCTCGCCATGAACTGCGCGTGTTGCGTCGCGGCGTCGTCGACCTGCGAGTTTCCATCGACCGGCGCCAGCCCTGCGGCCGTTCGCCATCGGTTGGTCCTCACGAGCGCGGCGCGCTGATCGGCGCTGGCGGTGGCCGCGGGTGCCCCGGTTGCCTCGTAGCGATAATCGGGAGGGCCACGATCGGCGCACACGCAGGGGTTGCTGCAGTTCGTCGGACGAACAGCGCCTCCATCTTCGGTGGGCATCATCATGGGCCCGCCGCAAGCGGCGACGAGCGTGAACGATGCACACACAACGGCGAGCGAACGCCCACGCGCGAAGGGCAACCCGAACCAAGCCATAGCGACAGATTGTGGCACGAATCGCGACGGCCGACGAAGCTCGCAGTATAAGCGCCGCACCATGGCACTCGACGACTACGATCGCCTCGCAGGCGCTGTCATCGTGGGCGGATTCGACGGTCTCGTCGCCCCGTCCGAGCTCCTCTCGCGGATCGCCGACGGGCGCCTCGCGGGCGTGACGATCTTCAAACGCAACATCGAGTCGCCGTTGCAGCTCGCGCGGCTCGTCGACGGCCTCGTGTCCGCCGCGCGAACGGGCTCGCAGGCTCCTCCGCTCGTGTCGATCGACCAGGAGGGAGGCCGGGTCGCCAGGCTGCGCGCCCCGCTCGTCGAGCTGCCTCCGATGCGTCGCTTCGGCGAGTACGACGATGGGTCGTTGACGCGCCGCGCCCTCGCGCTGCTCGGCGCGCAGCTGGCGGCGCTCGGGTGCACGACGGACTTCGCTCCGGTCGCGGACGTCGATTCGAATCCGGCCAACCCCGTGATCGGAGATCGCTCGTTTTCGCGCGACCCACACAAGTGCGCGACGCACGTCGTGGCAGCGATCGAGGGGCTGCGATCGAGCGGAGTGCTCGCGTGCGCCAAGCACTTTCCAGGGCACGGAGACACCGAGCTCGACAGCCACCTCGCGTTGCCCGTGCTTCGGCACGATCGCGCGCGCATCGACGCGATCGAGCTCCCGCCCTTTCGCGCGGCGATCGCGGCGGGCGTCGCGAGCGTGATGACCGCGCACGTCGTCTTCGAAGGAGTCGAGAAGGACCTGCCAGCGACGCTCTCGAAGAAGATCGTGACAGACCTCTTGCGAAGAGAGCTCGGGTTCGCCGGAGTGTGCTTCAGCGACGATCTTCACATGAAGGCCGTGGCCGACCGCTACGGCATCGCCGACAGCGCCGTGCGCTCGATCGAAGCTGGCTGCGACGCGCTGCTCGTGTGCACGGACATCGACTCACACGAGCTCGCGCGGCTCGCGCTCGCCGCTCGCGCGAGGACCGACGCCGCGTTCGCCGATCGTCTCAGCGAAGCGGGCGGGCGACTACGAGCGATGCGACAGAGCGCTCCGCCCGCGCCGATCACCGACGCAGCGACGCTCGACGCCGTGTGGCGAAGCGCTGACGCCGTGGCGCTCTCTGCAGAGCTACGCGCGAGGGCCGAAAAGAGCTAGGATCCTCGATCGCAATGGCCGTTGGATTTCCTGCGTATCACCAAGAAGACTTCATGATTCCCGCGACGCTGCCGCCGGGCGTCATCTGGCAAGCGCTGCAGACGATGGGCTGGAGCGGCACAGGGACCCCCGACGGCGCACAGTTTCGTGTATCGGCATCGCTCTCGTTCGGCTCGTGGGGCGAGAACATCACGGTCACGCGGCTCGCGGCCGACCGCCTCCAAGTCCGGTCGGAGTGCTCGATGCCGACGCAAGTGTTCGACTGGGGGCGCAACGAGAAGAACGTCAAGCAGTTCTTCGCGACGTTGGTCGCCCTGGCGAGCGGCCAGCCGCCCCCTCGCTTTTGAGCGCGCTCGCCGCTATATGCCACACGTTTTCAAGAACGTGTCACGCCCCGACGCGCACGTAGTCGCGCGTCGCTTCGGCGTACGCTTGTTCGTCGAGCGTTCCTTCTGCGGCGCGCTCGAGCGCCCGGCACACAGCGTCGTTGGCGCTCTTCTCGACCACCACGCGGACGCGCTCGGTGACCGAGCCTCGATCGAGCTGCGCGAGCACGTACGCCGCAGCGATCCTGCGCTCGGGTGACGCGAGCGCGTCATCGAGCACGGCGGACAGCTCTTCTCGGGTGAGCGTGACGTATCGATAGTCGTCGCGCGCGACCGCGAGCGTCTTCAGGTGCTCGAGCCACGCGGAAAAATCCCGGCCCTCGCGGTCGAGCATCGCGAGGCGAGCGGTCGGCGATGCGCGCAATCGGGCGCGCGTGGCTCCCTGGTTGATTCGCTCGACGATCGCGTCGAGGACCGCGCGCTCGGCCATCGAAGCGATCGCGCGATTTCTGCCATCGACCAGCGCCACGTCGATGACGTTGCCGTTTACCGCGGCGCGCTGGATCTTCGAGAACGGGATGAAATCGCTGGAGAACGGCCGCGACACGGACACGCCGTCCACGCCGACTTCGATGACGGGCGCCGCCGTCACCTTCGCGATCGCGATCATCGACAACGCCGTGAGGGCGAAGATCAACAAGCCGGTCGTCGCGCTGGGGAGCTTGAACAGCGATTCGAACGTCAGCGCGCCGATCGTCCCCGCGCAGCTCGCGGGAACAAACGACGTGATCGCGCCGAGGATGCTGCGCAGCGCGCTGCCGAGCGGCATCTCGAGCGCTCGCTTGTCTGGGTGAACTCCCAACGCGTCGAGCACCGCCTCGCCTTCTGGCTCGGATCCGACCGCGAGGTTGAGCACGTTTCCGCGCTTGGTTCTCAGCGCGACCTCGAAGCCGCGCGAGCTCCGCTGCACCCATCCCCCGGCGAGCTCGCTTCGCTTCACGAGTCGCCCGCCCAGCGGACCGACGATCGTGAGTCCGTCCGCCTCGATCGCCACCGATCGATGCGCCGACGGCGCGATCCAGGTCCAGATCTGGGCCAGCGCCGCCGCGGTGAAGAGCCCGCCGCTCAGCACGAGCAAGAGGAGAAACGGCACCGCGATCCACGGCGGCGCTACCCCAGGAAACATCAACGAGCCGGCGACCGCGAGAAGGCACGACAGGACCATCGACCCGATCGATGCCCCGCTGAGGCGTCGCACGAGCCCGTGAGGCAAATAGCGGATTCGCCGCCCGGCGAGGTTGCCCGGAGATCCTTGAGCGTCGTTCGACATCTGCCGCGCATCGTACCGCACCCGTTGTGCTGTACGCTCCGCGCCTCACACGGAGGATCACGCATGAAGATCGGTGTTCTCGGCTCGGGTATGGTTGGTCAGACGCTCGCCAAGGGCCTCGCGGAGCTCGGGCACGACGTGCGTATCGGCAGTCGCGAAGGGACGAAGCTCGGGCCATTCTCCGAGGCGACAGGGATTCGCGAGGGGCGCTTCGCGGATGTCACGGCGTTCTCCGAAGTGGTCGTGCTCGCGGTGAAGGGCGACGTCGCAGAGGGGCTCGTGAAAGAGCTCGCCGGCGCGCTCGCAGGCAAGGTGGTCTTGGACACGTGCAACCCCATCAGCGGCGCGCCCGAAGGGGGGATGCTGCCGTATTTCACCGCGGCCAACGAGTCGCTCATCGAGCGACTGCAGCGAGCCGCGCCCGACGCGAAGCTGGTCAAGTGGTTCAACTCCGTAGGCTCGGCGCTCATGGTGAAGCCAGCGCTGAAGGGAGGGACACCCTCGATGTTCATCTGCGGCGACGACGCGGCGGCGAAGGAGACGGCGAGCGCGCTCGCCAAAGAGCTCGGGTGGAACGTGGAGGACGCCGGGCCCGCCAGGCTCGGCCACGCGGTCGAAGCGCTCTGCCAGCTGTGGTGCGCGTTTGGATTCTTGAAGAACGACTGGGCGCACGCGTTCGCGATGCTCAGGCCGTAGCACATATAATCAATTTGCTCGTTCGTTCGAGCGTCGGTGGGGTTGACGAATCGACTTCGCGTGCAAATCGTGCGCTGCCTGGCGACGATCTCGCTCGGCGCTTCGAGCGTGCATCGCGCCAGACACTCGCGCACCGATCGCAGACAGAGCGTTCTGCGGTGGGTCGACAGAGAGGTGTCGTCGTGTTGTCCGCGGTCAGCAAACGGCTCGCGCGCAGAGCTGCGCGTAGAGCTGCTCGCGCGAAGAGAGCGCGCGAAGGCGAAGGTGAACTACAACAGTTGAAGGCGCGCGAGACGCGCAGCGCGCTCGCGAAGCTCGCGGTGCCGATCGCAGCGGCGATGCTCGGAGAGAGCGCGCTCGGGCTGGTGGACACCAAGCTCGTGGGCGGCCTCGGAGCCGAGGCGCTCGCGGGCGTCGGAACGGCCACCGTCGTTCTCTTTCTCGGCTACGCGTTGGCCCTGGGGCTGATGCGCGGCGTGAAGGTTCGCGCGGCGTACGCCATCGGCGAAGGGCGCGCGGGCGACGGCGTTCGCTACGCGCAAGCGGGCGTGCTCGCGGGCCTCGCGCTCGGCGTAGTGGTGATCGCGGTGACGCGCGCGCCCGAAGGGATCTTTCGGGCGCTGGGCGTTTCTGCGGCGACTGCGCGCGTGGCGGCGGAGTTCGCGGCGGCCAGGGCGCTCGGCGCGCCGGCGATGTTCGTCGTGAGCGCGATGGTGCAGTACCGACAAGCGGTTGGAGACGCGCGGGCGACGATGATCGCGGGTCTGCTCGCCAACGTGTTCAACGGGACGCTCGCGTACGCGTTGATCTACGGGCGCTTCGGGCTCCCTGCGCTCGGCGTCGCGGGCGCGGGCTACGCGACGGCGCTCACCGAGTGGGTCGAGGCCGCGGGGCTCGTGGCTTACACCGTGCGCGTGTCGCGGCGAGAAGGGCTCGTGCCCTCGCTCGGGCTCGGCGCGGCGCTGCGCGAAGTGGCGACGTTGGGCGTCCCGACGGGAGCGCACTTTCTCGCAGAGAACCTGGCGTTTACGACGTTTACGTTGGTGCTCGGCTCGATGGGGCCCGCGGAGATGGCGGCGCACCAGGTCGCGCTCATGGCGATTCGGGCGAGCTTTCTGCCCGGCTTCGCGATGAGCGAGGCGGCGTGCGTGCTCGTCGGGCGCTCGCTCGGACGGCGCGACCTCGCCGAGGCCGATCGCGTGGCGAAAGAGGCGCTTCGAGCGGCGCTGGCGTTCATGACGCTCTGCGGGATGGTGTTTCTCTTCGGAGGAGCGGCGATCGCGCGGTTCTTCAGCGACGATCCTCGCGTGGTGCCCGTGGCCACGCGGCTGCTCGTGGTCGCGGCGCTCTTTCAGACGCTCGACGCGGCGAACATGGTGCTGCGCGGTCTCTTGCGCGGCGCCAAGGACGTGCGCTTCGTCGCCCTCTGCGGAACGACCATCGCGTGGTGCTGCATCCCTGGCGCAGCGTGGCTGCTCGGAAAGCAGCTGGGCCTCGGCGCGGTCGGCGGCTGGTGGGGCTTCGTGCTCGAGACAGCGCTGTGCGCGTCGCTCTTCGGCTGGCGCTGGACGAAGGGATCCTGGCGAGCGCAGTACCAATGATCACATCGAGGGCAAGCAAGCGCGGCCGAAGGTGTAGCCCCAGCGATCGGCGCGGATTCCGTCGCGGGCCACGAAGGTGAGCTGGCGACCTTCGGATACGACCGCGATGCGGCCCTCGATGTTCGCCGCAGAGACGAGGTCCATGGGAGGGACGCGGACGGTTCCGTCGGGGGCGACGATGGCGACGCGGACGCGGGCGCGCATGTCGACCCCGCGGCGCCACACGAGCGCGGCGCCTCCATACGCGGCGACCACGGAGACCACCGTGGGACCTTCGCCCGAGAATCGCTCGAGCTCCTGATCCAAGCGCAAGCGATGGTCGTTGCCAGCGACGACGACGTGGACCTCGGTCGTGCCTGCGATGTTGCGCGACCATGCGCCGATCACGCCGTCGCCCAGCGCCGCGGAGTCATCGAGCGTCGGAACGTTCGCGCCGACGACGTCGAAGGTCCCGGTGGCCTCGGGGACTCCACGCGAGTCGAACGGGATGAAGGCCATCTGCGTGCCGCGTCGATACACGAGCACCGCGCCGTTGTCCGAGCGCGTTCGCATCCGCTGCTCGAACACTTCGGTGGGCCACGAGTTGGTGAGCAGCACGTCCGTGGGGCGCGCGTTCTGACCCATCAAATCAAGAAGGATCGAGATCGGCGAAGCGGCGACGAGGCCGCCGTCGCCCACGCTCTCGACGCGAGAGGTCGTTCCGAAGATGCCCGCGCCCATCACGGTCGTGTCCGGCAGGGCGACCCGCTCGCGGATCACGCGCGCGGGCGACGCGGTCCCGTCGTTGGCGACGGCGGCCGCGTGCAAGCGCAGCAAGAAGTCCGTCGAGCTCGCGCTGCCACGGATCTCTTGGAGGATCGCGAGGGCGCCGGTGGGCGTGCGGTGGAGGCGCGGCGGAGAGGTCGTGGTCATCATGGGCGCGCCCTCGTAGAGCGTGACCGGCGCGCGTGGCGCTCCGTCGGCGCCGAGCGGCAGGACGATCGATCGATCCGAGACGATCTCGAAAGGCACGATCATGCCGCTGTCGACGCTCGCGTCACCCACGCCGCCGTCGGCGCTCGCCGGTCGCTCTTCGAGGTACTTCGTCGCGACGAGGTAGCCGCCCTCGACCGCGAGGAGCTGCGACGGGTCCGCGAGGCGATTTCCTCCTGGCCGATCGACGATGTGCCGCGCCTCGGCGGCGATCGTACACGTCGGCGGGGGGCCCGCGTCGTAGGGCGGCGGTCGGGTGTCGAGCCCAGCGTCGCTGAGAACGTCTGCGACGGTCGTCACATCGGGCACCGGGACGCCAGTGTCTGGCGTGTTGGTGCTCCCAGGACACGCAGAGAGGCCAAGCGAGAAGCCCGCAGAGAGCAAGAACGAAAGCCGCGCGCGATTCATAGCTACTGAGGTAGCCGACTCTCGCGGTCGCGCGCAACGAACGGACAACACGGACAACACAGACAGCGGATCTCCGCGGGGCGCGAGCGGCCGGCCGTGGCGCAGGGATTTCGCGGCGCCGAGACGTTGGAGGGTCAAGCGCGCGCGGCGCGCGCAGACTCTTCGAGGCGCAAGCGCTTGAGCATTTTTTGCAGCCCGAAGCGCGAGAGGCCGAGGGCGATGGCGGCCTTCGACTGGTTTCCCCGGCACTCGCGGAGGGCGCGTTCGACGAGCTTGCGCTCGAGGTCTTCGACCGCGCCGCGCAGGTCCAAGGCGCTGCGCGCGGGCGCGTCGGGGTCGAGCTCGCGCGCGATGAGCTTGGGGTCGAGGTCGCTCTCTCGCAGCGTTCCGTCGCACAAGAGCGCGGCGCGGAGGACTTCGTTTTCGAGCTGGCGCACGTTGCCCGGCCACGCGTAGTCGACGAGGCGCGCCATCGCGCGGCGATCGACCTTCACCTCCGAGCGCCCGTGCTTGCCGAGAAAGAACTGAACGAGCACCGGGACGTCCTCGCGTCGCTCTCGCAGCGAAGGGACGTTCACCGTGAGCACGGCGAGCCGGTAGTAGAGGTCTTCGCGAAACGTGCCCTTCTCGACGAGCTTGGGCAAATCGCGCAGCGTCGCCGCGATCACGCGAACGTCGACCTTGCGCGAGAGCGTGCCTCCGATGGGGCGCACCTCGCCGTCTTGCAGCACGCGGAGCAGCTTGGCTTGCATGCCCGGGGACATCTCGCCGACCTCGTCGAGAAAGAGCGTCCCGCCGTCAGCGACCTCGAAGAGCCCCTGCCGCGCCCGATCCGCGCCGGTGAACGCGCCGCGGAGGTGACCGAACAGCTCGCTCTCGAGCAGCGTCTCGGTGATCGCCGCGCAGTTGACCGCGACGAACGGCTTCTTCGCGCGCGGCGAGTTCTGATGAATCGCGCGAGCGACGAGCTCTTTGCCCGTCCCCGACTCGCCGAGCAGCAGCACGGACACCGCCGTGGCCGCGACGCGATCGCAGAGCGCGAGCGTCCTTCGCATCGCCGAGCCGCGGCCCACGATCGCGTCGTACTTGCCTCGAGGCTCGTGCTCGGTGACCAGGGCGCGCCTCGTCGCCTCGAGCTCGACGCTCTGGCTCTCGACGCGCTTGGCCAGGGCCCTCGACAGGCGCTCGCTCTTTCGCAGCGCGCGACGCAGACGCGCGCCGCTCCTGGCGTTGTGGATGGCCAGCGCCGCCGCTTCGGCGAACTCGCGCGCGACCTCGAGGGCGCCCTGCCCGAAGGCTCCTACGCGAAAGCGATCGTCGACGTACACAGTGCCGCTCGAGACGCCGTGGACCACGAGCGGCACGGCCAGCACCGAGCGCAGCTGCATGGCGGTCACCGACTCGAACGTGCTCAGCGCTCCGTCGCTGCTCGCGTCGACCGTGAGGATCGCCTCGCCCGTACGCGCGACGCGCTCGGCGATGGATCGCGATGGAGAGCCCTCACCCTCGGCCAGATCTCTGCGACCCAGGTTGCGAGCCGCGCGAACGCGCAGGGTCCCGTCGGGGCCCGCGAGCAGGAGAAACCCGCGCGTTCCGCCGGTGAGCTCGACGATCGCGTCCATCACGCGCTCGAGCAGCGGCCTCAGCCGGTGCTCGGAGTTGAGCTCGCGCGCGATCTCCGCGAGCCTCCTCCACTTGAGCGACGCGGGGGCGAGCGAGACCCCATCGTCGCCCGACGATCGATCCTCTTTGCGCCGCGAGCGCACGAGCGGGTGCGCGTCGCGAAACATCGCCGCGGACTCGTCGGGCAGCGACCGCGCCAGCGCGTCGATCCGCGACTCGTACGAAGCGCGAGCGCTCGCGGCCAACGCGGGGTCGACCGTCTGGGCGCGGCTCTTCCAGCGCAAGAGCGCCAGCTCGTGCTCGGGCCCAGGGTCCGCGCTGATCGCAGCGCGCGCGCCTTCGATCCGCGCGAGCACCGTCGCCTCGTCGCGACCCGTGAGCACCGCGTGCGCCACGAGAGCCAGCGCAGCGTGGGCGCCGCTGGCGTCGGAGAGCGTCGAGACATATTCTGTCACAGCGCTTGTTTCGCCTGCGTTTGCCGCGGCGAGCGCGGCGCGGGCAATGGTCTCGTCCGCCGCCGCGCTGCGACCTTCGGATCGCTCTTGCGCCGCGAGCGCCGCGAGGGTCTCGGCGAACTGCATCCCGACGAGCGTGCACTCGGCCTCGACGACGCGAGCGCCGAGCAGCGCGATGGGGTCCTTGGACTCGATCGCCGCGCGTTCGGCGCGCGTCGCGAGCTCACGCGCGCGCTCTCGCTCGCCGACGAGCGACTCGAGCATCGCGAGGTTGGCGAGGGCGCGGGCGAGCTCGTACGCCGTTCCAAACGCAGCGAGCGAGCGCACGCCGCGCTCGAGCCACGAGCGCGCCTCGCCGAGCGCGCCGCGGATCCACTCGGCGATCCCGAGGTTGACCGCGTACGTCGCGGCCGAGCGCGCGTCCCCTGCGCGGTCCGCGAGCGTCCACGCGCTGCCATAGTGCTCTCGGGCTCGAGCGCTCTCGCCTCGGAGCTGCGCGAGCATCCCCCGCAGCGAATCGAATCGGGCTCGCACGCGATCGTCCGCCCCGTCGAGCAGCGGCGTCGCAGAGGCCAGCAGCTCGTCTCCCCGGGCCGTGTCTGCCTCCGCGAGCGCGAGGTGCGTGCGAACCTCGATCCAGCGAAGCGCGATGGCCCCGTCGGTCTCCGCAGAGAGCGGCGCGCCCTCGAGCGCCGCGCGAGCTTCGTCGAGGGCGCCGGCTTCGAGCTTCCAGCGCGCAGACAACGCGGCGACGGCGACGCGCGCGCTGTTCGAACCAGCGCGCTCGAGCTCGGCGGTGAGCTCACGAGCGCGATCGTTGGCGCCGCGGCTGCGCAGCGCGTCGATTCGCGCGAGGAGCACCTCGGGCGTCGCCGTCAGCGTCGCGAGGACCTCTTCGGCCTGCGCGCTCTCGCCGAGCCACGTGAGCGTCCTTCCGAGCGCGAGCGCGAGCGCCACGGCGTCTCGAGCGTCAGGGTCAGCGGCCAGCGCCAGCGCGAGCCACGCGGCGCGCTCGCGGAGAGAGAGCGAGCGATCGAGGCCGAGGGCGCGAGCGATGCGCGCCGAGGTCGCGCGGTCGCCGAGGACCCACGCGATGCGCGCGCGAGGACCGGGGTCTGCCCACGACGCGTCGTCGAGCGCGCGAGCCAGGGCGCGCGCCGGAGCGCTCCATCGAGCGTCGAGGGCGGTCGCGACGATCGGCGTAGCAGCGAGGTCGATGCGAGCGCCGTCGGTCTGCGCGAGTCCGACGCGGGCAAGAGCAGCAGCGGCGCGACGCGCGACGGCGGGGTCCTGATCGAGCGCTCTCACGGCGATCGCCGAGCCCGCGACGACGAGACGCGCGTAGGCCTCCGCGGCGATGGGCTCGAGGGTCGATGCGCGCTTCGCCGGGTCATCGAGCCTCGCGCGAACGGCGGCGAGCTCGACGGATGTGACCGTCGAGGCCTCTGCCGGCGCGAGCGCGAGCGCGAGGGTCGCGACGCGTCCAGGCAACGCGTCGCCGCGCTCGAAATAGGCGTCGAGCGCGGCATCCGCGATGGATCGTCCGGTGATCGACGAGAGCAGCCCGCGGATGTCCTGGCGCGCGAGGGGGCCGAGGGCGACGAGCGCTGTGTCCTTCGAGAGCGCGGCGCGCTCGTGTTCATCGGTCGGGTTCGAGGTCGTGGCGAGCAGCGCGATGGGCTGCGAGGTCTGCGCGAAGCGACGAAGCCGCGCGAGGGCGTCGATGGTCGCTCGCACGCGCGCGGGCTCGGCGTCGATCAAGCGCACGATCGTCGGGCGTTGCGGCTCGGCGACGAGCTCATCGACGACGTCGCACAGGGCGCCGCGCGCCGCGAGGAGCACGCGGGTCGCGCGAAGCGCTTCGCTGGCGAGGCGAGCGCGGCCGCTTCCTTCGGGGCCGACGAGGACGACGCCGAGGCCCTCTGCGCGAACGAGCGCGCCAGACAGCGCGTCGCGCGCGACCTCGAGGGCGTGGTCTCGCCCCACGAGCGGCGCGACCTCTCGTCGGGCGAGGTCGGCGGCGGCGGCGCGGTGCTTCTGCGCGGGAGAGAGCCACGCGGTGTCGCGCGCGAGCCGCGCGAGGAAGGTTCGCGCGCTGCCGCGCTGAGCGGGCTCGAACGCGAGCAACGCCAGGACCGCGTCGCGCAGCGGCTCGGCGACGCGCTCGCGCAAGAGGGCTCGAACAGGCGCGCGCCGCGCGATCGCCGCGAGCAGCGAGGAGCGATCGTGAGGGTCGTCGACGAGGGGGTGCGTTCGGCACAGCGCCCACGCGGCGCTCACGCCGAGCGCGTAGAGGTCTGCGGCGGGTCCGCGCTCACCCGCGATGAGCTCGGGCGCCATGAACGCGAGCGAGCCCTGCACGAGCGAGGGGCGCGCTGCGCGTTGCGCGAGGCCGAAATCAACGAGCCACGCGCGCTCGGCGGAGCCTGTGCCCGAGCCGACCAGGATGTTCGCGGGCTTTACGTCGCCGTGAACGAGCCCGGCGTCGTGCACAGCAGCGAGCGCCTCGGCCACGGAGAAGAGCGCGCGCGTGATCGCCGGGGCGCCGACGACCTTGTCGAGCGGCTGGCCAACGATGCGCTCGAGCACGAAGAACAGCGCGTCTTCGTGCGATCCGACGTCGAGCACGCGCGGAAGCGACGGGTGCTCGACGCTCGCGAGCGCCTCGAGCTCGGCGCGTACGTCGGCGTCACCAGCGAACTTGAGCGCGCAAACGCGTCCGTCCTCGCGCTGGTCGAGCGCCTCCCACACAGAGCCCTGCGAGCCTCGACCGAGCGGGGCGACGAGGCGATACCGCGATGCGACGAGCTGCCCGGGACCAAGGGTGAGATTCTTCAAACACGACCTCCCGTCCGATGACGATGCACGAGCAACCTTTGATTGCCAACAAGATTGTCTCTCTACCCGATACGATTTGCCAACTTTGTTTACATGTGTCCTTGGTTGGCAACGAGTCCAGGTTGTAGAGTGCGCGCTGTGAGCGACGAGAACGCGACGCGCGTTGAAGGCAAGGGCGACGGCTCGTCGCGGTGGGTGCTCGCGCTCGCGGTGATCGCGGCGATCGCAGGGGCGATCGCGATCGTTCCGCCGGGCGGGGTGACGGCGCGCGGGCTTCGGATCGAGCGAATGCGCGGAGCGTCCGATGGCCGACCGCTGTTGCTGCGGGTCGCGCTCGAGGACGGAGGCACACGCAACTGGCGCGCGCCTCTGTCCGTCCACGTTCGCGCCGAGTGCGCCGACAGAACGACGCGCGTCGTCGAAGCAACGCGCGTCGGACGTAGCCCGTGGGTGCTCGTGACCGTCGCGAACGCGCGCTTTCCGTTGCGGCTCACGGTGCGCGCGGACGGATTCGAGGTCGCCGCAGCAGTGACGGCCGACCCCGCGATGCCTCGCTTCGCGTTGAGCGACCAGGGGCGGGCGAGGATCGACGTCGCCGTCGAAGGCTACGTGCTGACGCCGGAGGTGGGCGGCGCTGCGCTCTTCAACGGCGGCTCGGCTCTCGCGGGAACAACGGTCAACGTCGCCGCCGACGACCCCACGCTCTCGATCGGCCCCGAGCGCGCCGTCCTCGACGCCTGTGGAATCACCGCGCTCTACGCGCGTCCCGGCGGCCTCGCCGCGCCAGTGCTGCTTCGCTTCAACGGCGAAGAGCACCGCTTTCGACTGCCGCTCGCGCCAGGAGCGATCACCACGCGCATCGAGGGCGACACCATGACCCTGGGCCACCCGCTCGGCGGGCTCGTCGCCTACGTCGTGAGCGGCGACGATCGAGGTCCGCTGCGGTGGGAGCAGCATGTGTTGCCGTCGGAGAGCGAGCGCACAGCGACCGCGCGCGTCTCGCTCGGCGCGGACACCGCGTGGGCCCTCGCGTCGGCGTCGACCGATTTCGAGCGCGTGTCTGGCGCGTGGAAGCGCACTCCACCCGGGCTCTCTCCGTGCGCCGCGACGCCGCTCGGCGAGTACTTCGCGCGCATCTCCGCGCCCACGCCGCCATTACCAGGCATCACCATCGTCCACGACGGCGCGCAAGCAGCGCTCGATCACCGCGAGGATCGCAGGGCGCAAAGCCGCCGTCGCGCGCTGTGGGTCAACGCCCTGGCGCTGTGCGCGCTCGCCGCGCTCATGCTGCGCGCCGCGAAAAACTCGAGCAGAACGCTCGAGCGCGAGGGGCTGCTGCGCGGCTCGGGCGCCAGCCGCGTCGCTGTCTACGGTGTCGCCGCGCTCGCGACGACCGCCCTCGTCTTCGCGCTCGCCGTGCAGCTCCGCGCGTAGAGCAGCGCCGCCTTCGGTTGGCGACACGCGCTCGAGTGAACCCGTGGCGTGTCTTCTTCCAACCTTCGGCGTCGCTTGATTTCAGCGCC
>LNFM01000871.1_pt1 | contig 87972 bp, 82 predicted proteins | sample 596031 | NCBI WGS metagenome assembly LNFM01 (sample SAMN04254537, study PRJNA301005) | activated carbon metagenome | isolation source: dual media filters at the Ann Arbor, Michigan drinking water treatment plant | place: USA: Ann Arbor | reverse complement strand
TCCTCGCTAGCTTTTCTCTCTCCCTGTCTGGCGGGCCGACCAGAAGGTCTGGCCGCTCCACGATCCTCAGCTCGGCAATGGTTTGTGTTCCGACCAGATTTCGATCATCGAGCGGGCGGGGAAACGGTTCGTGCGGAACGCCCATTTCAATCTGGGTCGTGTCTGCGACGACCTCAGAATGATCTCCCTTAACGAGGCGAAGGCCCAGGTTCATGTCCTCGAAAAGCTCCCTCCCCGCCTTGACGATCGCATCGAACGTCGGCTGGGCGCTCGTCGGGGAACTGCTGATCGCGTGTAGGATCTCGCCGATTGCAGCCAAGTGCTTGAGCTTCGCCTGCGATTCCTTTTGCATGCGCGTGCGGTCGATGGCCAGGATCGCCTGGTCGGCGAGCGTCTTCAGGAACACCACCTGGTCCGACGGGAATAGGCCTGATGTCGGCCGCTTCACGCAGAGGACGCCGATCGCATTGCGCCGCTGCATGAGCGGGACGGCGATGACGCCACAACGCTTGGGCGACTTCGTCTTGCCTCGATCGTGCCCGTCCTCTTCGACGTGCACCACTTTACGCTCGCGAATCGCACGCACAGCGATGGACGGACTCGTGGCGAGCGCTTCCTTTCGCTCCTTTGCACTTGGCCTACCGTTCGAGACCGCGACGCACTCGGCGGAGTCGTCGCGGGCCAGGTAGAGCCTGACCTCTGCATTCCCGCACACCGCACCACCGGCCCGGACGATCGCTTCGAATGCCGGCTGAGGATCGTTCGTCACTCGCGCCACGGCCTTGGCAACAGCCGCTGCGGCCTTCTCTCTAGCTCGCGCCTCGGCAAGCGACCGCTTGAGCAGTGCAGCATCGGCGCGTGCTCGCTCGAGCGTCGACTGCAGCCGTTCGACTGCAGCTGGGACCTTTGATCGCGTGGACGTTGGCATAGTCGGTTTCAGTGCCTGCTAAAGAACTGGCCAAGCCAACAAGTCGCGTCCGGCAGTACGGGCGCCCGGATGGATGCCCCGCAAGAACGTTTCGAACTCGTCTGCCGAAAGTGAGGTGAAGTCGCGCCTGACCTGCGGCACGCCGGTACGAATGGTCTCGGCCGCCTGCATGACTTCGTGGTAGCGGGCCGCGTAATGGAACTGGCGATCGCCGAGGGAGAACAGCTTGCCCTTGACCAGATAATGATCGGATTCCGGCGTATTGCCGAATCGACCATCGTCAAAAGTGGGGAGCTCTACCGCGACCAAGTCATAGCGTAGCGGCTCCAATCGCGCCGAGCACACGCCCAGCGCATCGGCCACCTCACGAGCGGTCATCGGACCGCGACCGAGTGGCGTGAACACATCGAGTTGCGTGTCCGCAACCATCGCAAACGGTAGATACGGAGCACTTCCGCGGCGCTGCAGCGTTTCAGGCTTCGGCGGTTGCGTCATTCGTCCTCCCGTTGGCATCACGGCGTTTTGGCCCTGTGCACCGCAACAACCGACGCCATTGCGATCGGCACGCCGCAGTCATTACGCGATGCTATGCAAATACCGCCGCGCAGACAATTGTCAGCGTGAGACTTCGAGAACCAGTGAAGTCGTTCGGTCCCGCTCCGGGAATCAATTCCGCCGTAGCGCGCGCATCATCTGCACTACCTGCCGAGTTCGACAGACGATTCCGACTGAATGCGCTAGTGTCGGATACGTAAAGTCAACCCGAGCCCAGCGTCCGCAACCGCATCAAGCGCATCACGGACGCTGGGCTCGCTTACTCGCGCGCCAGCGGCAGCTTCCGGACGTCGTCCAGCCCCTCGATGTTGCGAAGCGCATCCAGCAGCGCCGCCGCCTGCTCGGCCGACAACACGCGGCACGCATTCTCCAGGAACTTGGCCTCGACTTCCGCCTCGCTCATCGGATTCTCCAAGGAGCCCTTGTTCACATCTTCCCGATCGCTGTAGGTGCGTCCGTCCACGGTTTCGATCTCCACTGCCCCCGAGTAGTGCCTGGGGAAGGTCGTCTCGGCATCGATGACGCAATTCACCTTGCTTTCGAGCGCCAGCACCTGCGGATCCTGCAACGCCTCTGCGGTCAGGTCGTCGAGGGTCAGCCGTCGGCGCACCGCCGCGCTCGCCACGTTGTAGTACGCGCTGAAGAGTGCACCGGCCATGTCGCTCGGCGCAAGCTTCGAAGCTTTCGGCTCGCACACGGTATCGATCGCAGCGCGCGGCAGGTAAACGGTGATGGCGCGGATCGCATTGGGCGGAATATCGTATCGCTTCACGATGGCGATCGTCGAATTGATCAGCGGATGGTTGAAGTAGCACGAGGGCAGCGCCTTCAGCGACAGCGCGCCGAAATGCCACTGCTCGCCAAGTCCGTCGGTGACCACGGCGAGATCCTGCGCCGTGACTTCGTGCTCCAGATACACGCGATAGAACCCGAAGCGCCCCTCCAGCGCACTGCGCGGACCGACGAACCCGGCACCGCCGAGCGATGCCGACGTGATGCCCGCAACGGCAGCCCAACCGGGATCCATGCGTTTGGTCCAGGCATCGGACGCGACGAACTCGCGATTCCCGGCAGCGGTACTGTAGACGATGCCCAGCGTCGATGCGAGCTGGTCGGCGCTCGATCCGAAGAGTTTGCCCGCTGCGATCGCGGCCCCGAACCCGCCGACGACGCCGGTGGCATTGAACCCGGCCGGCGAGAACCCGCCCTTTGCCGCGGCACCGATCCGTATCGCGCATTCAACACCGAGCACATAGGCTTCGAGCAGTCGACGTCCGCTGGCGCCGCTCATCTCGGCAGCACCCAGCGCAGCCGGCAGACACGATGCGCTCGGGTGAATGCGACCCAGGATCGACGTATCGTCGAACTCGATACCGTGGATCAGCATGCCGTTGAGCAGTGCGGCGTCTCGTAGCGGCAGGCGTTCCGGCATGCCGATTACGGCATGAATGCCCGCACCGAAACGGCCGAGCCCCGCATGTGCGATCGTCGCGAATGGCAAACTTGCCGATGCAAGGCCCACCCCGATCGAATCGATCAGGTGCAGGCGCGCCTTCTCGCGAATCCGCAACGGAATCGTCTCGTAGCTGGCTCGCTGCACGAAACGCGCGAGTGATTCGGCGAGCGCCGGTCGTGCAGCCATTGCAGCCTCCTTCATCGATAGTTCGATGCGGCCCGCCCTAGGTAGAGAGCAGACTGGATGATCGACGCGATTCGATACTTCTAAAGGACGACGCGTGCCGCTTCGTCCGCCATGCGGCGGATCGGCTCATAGTGATCGTCGTCGACACGCACGAAGGATCGGATTCTGCAGGCAGTGAGCACCTCGGCACCGCGGGGATCCTGGTGCATCGTCAGCAGCAAGCCTCTCAACGCACGCTTGATTTGCGGATCGAGATCGGCTCGAACGATCCATGGCGGCATGGGACTCGGCCCAAGCGTCCCGACGATTGCCAGCTCGTCCATCAGACCGCGACGGCGTTCGCTCTCGAGTTCCAGCACCGTGCTGTCCACGGCAGCGACGTCTGCGCGCCCCTCGAGTATCCACTCGATCGACTGCTGATGGGCACCCGACTCGCGAACCTCACCGAAGTAACCTGAACCCGAACCCGACACGGCGAGATGATGCCGCATCACGTTGTAGCCCGAGTGGGAGCGCGGTTCGTTGTAGACGAAGCGCCTGCCGCGAAGATCGGCGAAGCTGCGGTATCCGCTCCCGCGCCGGACCACGATGTCCGAGTAGTAGACGGGACGCCCCTCATAACGTGGTGCCCGCATGACCGGCGCCACGAGGAGTTCGACGGCGTCGCGATCGCTTTGCCAATTCCAGACGTACGGCAAGCCGCAGATCCACAGCACATCGATCGCGCCGTCCATGAAGCCTCGCTCGCGCGCCTGCCAATCGATGTCGCCGACGAACATCGTCTCGATGCCGAGACAATCCGCCGCGATGCGCGCGATGTCGCGGCACATCGACTCCATGTTGGGGGCCATGCAGGAACTGAAGCGCAGCATTGTCGTACGCCGACTCGTTCGGTCCGGGTCTGTGACTGTGCCACAAGAGAATTTCGATTACCATGACCGGCGTTACGCGGGCGGTAGCGCAGGCGAAGTGCGTTCCGGGATCGGGCATCCCGGCTGATCCTCGGGGAGGGGCGTTCGTGTCGAAGCCACGTATTCCACGCAGCATCTGGGCCCTCGGTTTCGTGAGCCTGCTGATGGACGTCTCGTCGGAGATGATACACAGCCTGCTCCCCGTATTCATGGTGACATCCCTCGGCATCAGCGCACTGGTCGTCGGCTTCATCGAGGGCGCCGCCGAAGCCACTGCGCTCGTCCTCAAGGTGTTCTCCGGCGTCATCAGCGACTGGTGGGGAAAGCGCAAACCGCTCGCTGTCCTGGGATACGGACTCAGTGCCGCATGCAAGCCTCTGTTCGCGCTGGCGACCGGCGCCGGGCTACTGATCACCGCACGGCTGATGGACCGCGTCGGCAAAGGCATCCGCGGCGCGCCGCGCGATGCGCTGATCGCAGACATCGCACCGCCGGAAATCCGGGGCGCCGCGTTCGGACTGAGGCAGTCCCTCGACACGGTCGGCGCCTTCCTCGGCCCGCTGCTCGCCATGGGCTTGATGCTCTTGTGGGCCAACGACTTCCAGGCGGTCTTCTGGGTGGCGACGATTCCCGCCGCCCTCGCTGTGGCATGCCTGCTGTTCGGCGTCACGGAGCCGGAGCGACCGCATGCACCCCGCCGAATCAACCCGATCACCCGGAAAAACCTCGGCCGACTCTCCACCGCCTACTGGACGGTCGTCGGCATCGGTGCCGTATTCACGCTGGCCCGCTTCAGCGAAGCCTTCCTGGTGCTGCGCGCTTCCGAAGGGGGGCTCCCGCTGGCGCTGACGCCCCTCGTGCTGGTCGGCATGAACATCGCCTACTCGCTCGCCGCCTATCCCTGCGGCAAGCTCGCCGATCGCATGAATCACACGTCGCTCCTCGCGGCGGGATTGGTGCTCCTCATCGCGGCCGATGCAGCGCTTGCCTACAGCACGCACTGGACATGGCTTTGGAGCGGCATCACGCTCTGGGGGCTGCATATGGCGATGACGCAGGGTCTGCTCGCCCACATGATCGCCGATGCCGCCCCCGAGGATCTGCGAGGTACTGCGTACGGATTCTTCAATCTCGTCGCCGGCGTCGCGACACTGCTCGCCAGCGTCGTCGCAGGCGCGTTCTGGGAGACGCTCGGCGCATCGGTCACCTTCTTGGCCGGCGGCGCATTCGCCGCGATTGCGCTGGTCGGCCTGCTCGTTCTGCGGCCCGGGCGACGTTGAACGCATCGATCCGCGAGCGGTCGATCATCCATCGTCCGTGCAGCGGCACGACTGCACGCTCAAACGCATTCACAGGAGCGACCGATGGCCTCCCCTTCCGCCCCGACGTTCGACCTCCCCGCCTTCCTCGACACCCTCCTCGAAGCCGAACGCGCCGGCGCCAAGGTGCTACACGAATTCATGGGCGACTACCCCGAGGGCAGCCCGGCCTGGCAGACGTTGCGCAAGGTGCAGCGCGACGAAGCGAAGAATTGCGCAATCCTAATGCGGCTCGCGCGGGAGATCGGTCATGAACCGAGCAAAGCTACGGGCGATTTCGTCGGCAAGGCCCTCGCGATCAAGGGCAACGCCGAACGCCTCGAATTTCTAGACCGCGGCCAGGCCTGGGTCGCACGCAAGATCCGCGAAGCCGCCCCGAGTATCCCCGAGGGAGAACTGAAGTCGCGACTCATCGCCATGCAGGACTCGCACCTGATCAACATCGCCGCGTGCGAAGCGATCGTGCTTTCGATGCGGAAATCGTCGTAGCCGCAGCACCGATGCGCGTCGGTGAGTGAGGTGATGCTCGACTCAGGATAGGCGGCCAGAACCCACGCGCGCGTATGAGCACATCACCGGGCTGCTGCGCGAGCCGCGCCCTTCCCTGCTCATCCTTCACACGCGGCCCCCGCTGCGCTCACCACGAATTGCGCAACTCCCTCAACTTCAGAAACACCGTCCTGGGATCCGGCTGATCCGGCAGATCGGGAAACGCCGCACGAAGGCGCGCAATCACGCTCGGGCTGCTGAGCCGAAAGAACGTGTTGACCTCGCCCTCGACCTTCAGTGTCGTGACGAAAGCCTGATTCGGATCCTGTCCGGAGAGCTGCTTCAGCAACTCGGCGGCCGACGCGTTGTCCGGCTCGCGGTCGAGCGTGAAGCGAAGATTGTTCTCGATGTAGTCGTGACCAGGATAAATCAGCGTGTGCGACGGCAGTTTCGACAGCTGCTGTGCGAAGGTGTTGTACAGCTCGTTCGGGTGCCCACCGTTATGGCAGTTGCCGGCGCCGGCGTTGAACAGCGTATCGCCGCAAAAGAGGGCGGGCTGGTCCGTATGCGCGACGAGGCACACATGCGCCATCGTGTGGCCGGGCGTATCGAGCACTTCGAGTTCCACCGTCCTGCCGACCTTGATGACGTCCCCGGCGCCCAGGCCGCGCGCCATGCCTTCGATCTTGTCCTTCGCATTCTTGTGCGCGAGGATCTTGGCGCCCGTCTTGCGCACGATCTCCGCATTGCCGCCGGTGTGATCGCGATGCTCGTGCGTGTTGAGCACCTGCGTGATGTTCCACCCTTCGTCGGCCGCGGCACGCAAGCACTTCTCGTGATCGAGCGGATCGATCGCCAGAGCTTCTCCCGTCTCGGGGCACGCAATGAGGTAGTTGAAGTTGCGGTAATTGTTGGCGGTCCAGATTTGCTTGACGATCATGACGACACTCCGGATTTCGCTGGTGGGCAAGCGCTATGATAGCCTGCGTCTGAAACTGCGTACCCTTCCTCACTCCGCCTTCGCCCCGGAATCCTTCACCGCCTTCCCCCACTTCGCGATCTCGGCCTGGATGAAAGCCGTGAACTCCGCACGCGAGCCCGGCTTAGGCGTAAACGACAGCTTGTCGAGACGTTCCACCACATCCGGCGCATTCAGGATCCGTGTCATCTCCGCATTGAGCTTGTCGAGCACGGCGACAGGCGTTTTCGAAGGTGCGGCGATGCCGATCCAGCCGACGGCTTCGAAGTTGGGAAACCCGGATTCGGCGAGGGTCGGCAGGTCCGGCAGCGCAGGTGCACGTTGCAGCGTTGCAATACCGAGCCCGCGCAGCTTGCCGGATGCGATGTGCGGGCGCGTGGCCGGAATCGCATCGAACATGACCGGAACTTGCCCGCCCATCAACTGGCCGTGTGCTTCGCCGCTGCCCTTGTAGGGCACGTGATTCAACTTGATGCCTGCCGCGGCGGCGAACATCTCCATCGTCAGGTGGCTGGTCGAACCCGCACCGAGCGACGCGAAGTTGATCTGCCCGACCCGCCTCTTCGCTGCCGCAACGAGTTCCTTGGTGGTCTTGTACGCGCTGCCTGGGCCGGTGACGAGCGTCTGCGGCGTCAGACCCAGGTTGGAGATGGGCGCAAAATCCTTCATCACGTCGTAGGGCAGCTTCGGGTACAGGCTCGGGTTGATGCCGAAAGCGCTCGACACCGCCATGACCAGGGTATAGCCGTCCGGCGCTGCGTTCCTGGCGATCACGGTACCGACGATGGCACCGCCGCCCGGGCGATTGTCGACGATGACCTGCTGGCCCCAGCGCTCCGTCAGCTGCTGTGCAACGATGCGTGCGAGGATGTCCGTGGAGGTGCCAGGCGTAAATTGCGCAATGATGCGGATCGGCCTCCCCGGATACTCCTGGGCCGACGCACCCAAGGCGATGGTGCTGCCAGCAACGATCATTGCAAGGCTGCGAAGGACGCGCACGTCGGTCTCCTGAAGTCGAACCCTGATTCTCGCCCATATCGCTCGCCAACGACATATTCGGTCCGTCCGCCCCGGTTGCGCAAAGCGCCTCGGGGGCGCAGGATTCGGGTCTACACCCAAACGCATACGCTTTTAGGAGGAGAAGACATGTCCATCATCGGAGAGGATGTCGGGGGCGCACCCTCGAAGGCAGCGGACGTCGCACGGTACTCCACACCGAAAATCGACACCGCCTTGCCGCGCCACCTGCGTAAGATCCTGGCCCTGCAGGACCTCGAAGAGCCTGCGCGCCGCTACCTCCCACGCCCGATCTTCGGCTATGTCTCGGGCGGTGCAGAAACCAACGCGGCCCTGCGCGGCAACCGCAGCGCATTCGACGAACTGTATTTTCGTCCGAAGTCTCTCGTAGATGTTTCCAAACGCAGCACCAAAGCCGCCCTATTCGGCCATACCTACAATGCGCCGTTCGGATTTTCTCCGATGGGCGGCACCTCCATGGTGGCGTATCAGGGCGATGTGGTCCTCTCGCGCACTGCCGCCGAGGAGAATTTGCCGATGATCATGAGCGGCGCCTCACTCACCAAACTGGAAGACGTGCGCGCTGCCGGGCGCACCGCATGGTTCCAGGCCTATCTGCCCGGCGAAACCGATCGCATCCAGAAGCTCGTCGACCGCGTGGAGCGTGCCGGCTACGACACCCTCGTGCTCACCGTCGATACGCCGGTCAACGCGAACCGCGAGAACAATGTGCGCAGCGGCTTTCACAAGCCGCTGCGCCCCACGCCGCAGCTGGCGTGGGATTGCCTCACGCATCCGAGCTGGTTCTTCGGCATGCTGGTGAAGACGGTGATGAATCAAGGCATGCCCTACTTCGAGAACATGGGCGAGCGCGTCCCGCTCATCGCCTTCAAGGCCGAACGCGACCGCGGCAACCGGGACGAACTCAACTGGGCGCACGTCGAACTCATGCGTCGAATCTGGAAGGGAAAGCTCGTCCTCAAGGGCGTACTCAATCGTGACGTGGCGCGGATCGCCCGCGAGAGCGGCGTCGATGGCGTGATTGTCTCGAATCACGGCGGCCGCCAGCTCGACTACTCGGTGGCGCCGTTGCGCGTTCTGCCTGGCATCGCGGCGGAAGCGAAAGAGATGACTGTGATGATGGACGGCGGCATCCGCCGCGGCACCGACATCCTCAAGGCACTGGCGCTCGGCGCACAGTTCGTGTTCGTCGGTCGGCCCATTCTTTACGCCACGGCGATCGGCGGCGCAACCGGGCTCAGGCACACGATCAAACTGCTGCGCGAGGAGGTCAGTCGCGACATGGCACTCCTTGGCATCAACACGCTCGACGAAATGACACAGGAGATGCTCATGCCCGCGCACGGTTTCGACGGCTTGACAGCCTCGGCCCTGGTCATGGATAGACACAACTGAAGTCCGCACCACTGAGGGCAGTTCGCAGCACCTCAGCGCAATGCAGGATGCAATAGAGCGAGCCACGGCTCGCTCTATTGCATGTGCCACTGCGGATCGTGACCGATCAGACAGGTGACGCTCTGCGTAGCGAGGCTTCGTCTTCGATCGCGACAGCAAGGGCCGGCTCAAGCGCAAGATCCTCAAGGGGTTTCGGTGTCATTTCGTCCGACACCTTCAGCGTATGTGTGACGGCCGTGCCGAGCGCCACAACCAGTGCCGCACAGATCGCCGGAGTCGCTGCGTGCAACGTGTGCATGTTGTGTTCGCCGAACACGATCAAGCTGCCGATCGCCGGATCGGTGACGATCATCTCGCCTGCAACCCAGCCCAGCAATCCTGCGCCGGCAATGACGATCCCCGGGAAGCGCTCCATCAGCCTGAGCACCAACGTACTGCCGTAGATGATGAGCGGAATGCTGATCGCAAGTCCAATGACCAGAAGCGCGACATTGCCCTTGGCGGCTGCCGCCACCCCAAGCACGTTGTCGAGGCTCATCACGAAATCGGCGACGATGATCGTTCGGATTGCAGCCGAAAGGTTCGAGTGTCCCTCGAGTTCGCTGCCGTCATCGTCGGGCACGAGCATCTTGATGCCGATCCAGATGAGCATCAACCCGCCGACGATCTTCAAGAATGGAAGCGTGAGCAGCGCGACGGCGAAGAAGGTGAGGATGATGCGCAGGACGATCGCGCCGAAGCTTCCGAACAGAATGGCTTTTTTCTGCTGGGCTGGCGGCAGTGAGCGGCTGGCCAGAGCAATGACAACGGCGTTGTCTCCGCTGAGCAGAATGTTGATCATCATGATCTGTCCCAGAGTGACCCAGAAGAACGAAGTACTGAGCATTTCCATGGCGCAATCCTCCTCGGCTCGGGCCGCCGCGGACTGCGGGGCCATCGATCTACCGGGTCAGAGTACCGGGATGGCCTGAAGGAAATACGCTGGATTGATGAACCGATCGACTCGGAAACATGAACGGAACATTACATCGCCGTGAACGGATGCCGACAAGGTTTGCCCCCATCAGATCAATCGCAGCGACTGGCATGAACTCCACGAATCACACAGGACACTTGGACTGGCAGCCCGGGAAGATGACCGAGAACACGTTTCCAGTCCCGTCCGAATCCTCGCCGAGCGTGATGTGTGCACCGTGCAGCGTGGCGATCTCCTGCGCAATCGCAAGCCCCAGTCCGCTGCCGTCGCCCGGACTTCCCAGGAGACGGTGGAATCGCTCGAATACTCGCGCCCTGTCTTCAGCAGAGATGACAGGGCCATCATCCGCAATGTGCACGACGGGTTGCAGGCCCGATTCCACTCGGACGGTGATTCTTCCACCCTCGTTGCTGTAACGAACTGCATTGTCGAGCAGATTGTCCAGAAGCTCGCGCAGTCGTATCGCATCGCCTCGAACCGATACCCGCGTCGCGGCCTCCTCGAACCCGAGATCGATCCGTCGCTTGAGCGCCTCGGGAACCCATGCACTGGCTGCGTCGAGTGCGAGTTCTGTCAGATCCACGTCACGAAAGACAGTCGTGGCACTGCCCTCTGGTTCGTTGCGCGCCAACGACAACAACTGGGACATGAGCCGCGCCAACCGAACCAGTCCGTCGTTGAGTCGTTTCAGTTGCTCCTGGGTACGCGAGGGATCGGTCTCTCGCATGGCGACTTCGAGCTGAGCCAGCAAGGCGGCCACCGGTGTCTTGAGCTGGTGCGCCGCATCGGCGATAAACCGACGCTGCAGGGTCAGCATGCGACTCAGTCGATCCAGCAGTTCGTTGATCGCGACGAGCAGGGGCCGAACCTCCCCGGGAACGCCCCGCAGGGGCACGCGACTCAGGTCCCGGGTCGCCCGGGACACCACTGCCGTGCGTATCACCTCCAGGGGCCGCAATCCGCGTCCTACGCCGACCCGCACTACCGCCAGGGCAATGGCGATCAGCAGCACCTGTGGCACGATCATCGAGAGCAGCATCTCGCGGGCAAGTACAGTGCGTCGATTCGTCGTTTCTGCGACGCGGACGACGACGGCAGGTCGGCTCGTCACAGGATCGGCGCGGACACGCAGGCGTACGACACGCACCGGAAGCGAATCGACCGTTCCGTGGTAGAAGACTTCCGACGCCGCATCACCGGCGCTTGCATGCTCCGGCAAAGGTCGTCCGGCGATGCGCCGGCCGTCGAGTTCGGCAACATCGAAGAAAATGCGGTCCGAAGGATCGTTGAACAGAATCGCTAGCGCAGAGGCGGGAATATCCAATTCGACCTCGCGGCCCGCGCTGCGCAGATGCAGCGATACGTCTCGCGCCATCTCGACCAGCGAGCGGTCGTACGCGCGATCGGCAAAGCTCTGCGCCAACCAATAGCTGGCCGTGGTGTCGGCAATGAAGAGGAGTAGAAGCGGTACTGTCAGCCACTTGAGCAGCTGGACGCGCAGCAATACCCCCTCATTGGACATCGGCCCGCTCGACGAGATATCCCATTCCACGCACCGTGCGTATATCGACGCCGTAGGGCTCCAGTTTGCGACGCAGCCTATGGACGAAGACTTCCACGCCATTGCTGGAGGACGTGTCGTCCCATCCGTACAAGTGATCCCGGATCTGCTGCCGCGTGACGACGCGCGCAATCCGTACCAGCAGCAGTTCGAGGACAGCGAACTCCCTTGCCGACAATTCGAGCGGACGGTCGTCGCCGTACACGCGCCGTCCGGCCAAATCGAGGCGCAAGCGGCCGTGCACCAACTCCGATGAAGCGGCTGCGTGGGCCCTGCGAAAGAGCGCTCGGATACGGGCTTCGAGTTCGGAGAGATGAAACGGCTTGGTCAGGTAGTCGTCCGCGCCCAGATCGAGTCCGTGGATCCGGTCGTCCAGGGAGTCCCGAGCGGTGACCACGATGACAGGAACCGTCGAACGCCTTGCGCGCAAACGACGGAGCACATCGAAGCCGTCGACTTTGGGCAACCCGAGATCGAGAACGACCAGTTCGTATTGATTGGTACGGAGCGCGTGATCGGCCTCATCCCCCGTGCGAGCGACATCCACACTGTGCGCCGATTGGGTCAGCGCGCGCGAAACCGCGTCGGCCAGCATGCGGTCGTCCTCGGCGAACAAGATGCGCAACGTGACCTCGATGCGAACATTCAGGGAGCGGATTCTAATCGGATATCGAGCAGCGCGACCATGCCGCCCCTGCCGCGCTGCGGCAACCGCTACCGCATGAGGCTGCGATGATCCACCATGATGCAACGATCCTGCACCACCTGTATTCCCGCCTCGGCGAGCCGTAGCGCCGCCTCGTCGTTGCGGATGCCGAGCTGAAACCAGACCGCCCGAGGCTTCTTCGAGAGGATGTCGTCCACGTGCTGGGGGATGTCCGCCGGACGGCGAAACACATTGACCAGGTCGACATCGCCCGGAATATCGACGAGCTTCCGGTATACGCTCCGGTCGAGGATCTGCGTCGTTTCGGGGAAGTACACCGGCACCGGTACGATTTCGTAGCCGGCATCCTGCAGATACTTGGGTACGTAGTAGGCGGCCTGCCCCGACTGTTCCTCTGTCTTGATGCCCACCACCGCAATCGTTCGAGCGATGGTCAGCAGGCGGCGCAGATCATCGGGGCTATCGACGATATTCGGATGGGAATTCATGAGTGGTCGTCCCTCCTTCGGCGCGTGACGGGTTCAACGTTTTGCGGCGATGCACGCCTCGTGCCTGCCCGCTGCAGCGATCGCGCTTCGATCCGCCCCAAAGGTACTGCGCAGAATTACTTCCGCTGCAGCTTTTCCTGCTCGGCCTTGCGTCGCTCTGCCTCGACCTCGACACGTACCTGAGCAAGCACGCCGGTCAGCGGACGCCTCGGCCCTTCGATCGGCCTGCCTTGATCGGATGCCCATCGGCGCACTGCGTCCACACGATTGGCCGTCAGCGGATGCGTGGCGAGAAACTCGACGGCAGGCAACGCCGCACCGACCTGGTCGGCTTGCGCTTTCGCGAAGATGGAGAACAAATCCATCGCGCCGCCGACATGACCGTACTCTGCGGCCAGCACGCGCAGCGCTTCCTCGTCCGCCTCGCGCTCCTGATCCCGATTGAAGGACAGCAACGTGACGACGCCGGCCTGGGAAAGTACGCCACCGGCGGCACTGCGTCCGAGGTCGGCGGACACCAGCGACAGGATCACCCCCACCGCAACCCCTCGCCCAAGGGCCGCCGCCGGGTGCCGGTGCTTCAGATGCGCCATCTCGTGCGCCATCACCATCGCCAGGGCATCCTCGCTTTCGATCTTGGCCAGCAGCCCGCGAAAGAAGACCGTATGGCCACCGAGCGTGGCGAACGCGTTGACCACGCCGGACTCCTGATAGCCCACTTTGACTTTCATGCCCGCAGGGAAACTCATCCGGGCGGCGAGACGATCGGCAAGCGCCTGCAGTTCGGCCTGAACCGCGCGCCCTCGTTCCGTTTTCGGTGTAACGGACAGCGCATCGCCCACCAACCGCGTTTCGTATTCAAATGGAATACGAGGCGCGATCCACTGCGCACCGTAGGACACGACTCCGACCGTGACGCCGATCAATCCGAGCACCACGGCCGCCAGCCACGCAAACTCCTTGAGCGGGTGCTCGTGCGAAGCATTGATGCCTTCGGCGGGGAGTCGATTCTCGAACTTCATGGCGCCGTTCGCATGCTCCGGGACCTGGGGGCTATGCCGCCGACCGCTGACTCGGCACCAGTGCCGTGCCGTAGGCCATCACTTCCATCGAAGGCGCCCAGCCGCCCGTGATGGTGGTGGTCTCGAAACGCAGGCATACGACCAGCTTCGCCCCTTTGCGCCGAGCGTCCTCCTTCAACCGGAGAACCGCTTCGCGGCGCGCGCGTTCCATGAGCGTTTCGTAGGAACGAAACCGCCCGCCCACGAGATTTCTCAATCCGGCGACGACCGTCTTGAAATAGTCCGCGCTCACGACGACGGTACCATGCACGAGATAGGCGTCCTGGGGCGTGACCGAGTCGGGCGGGAAGCGCATCGCGAACGCGAGTACGTCCTGGTAATGCCGCTCGCGCAGGCGGATGGAGGCATAGTGACGACTCTCCAGGATGCGACCTACCGTATAGCCTGCCGTCATCAACACGGCGAAGATGATCAGATCGATCATGATCGCCGGCTACTGGTCTTCGAGCCGAACGGCGCTGCCGTAAGCGAGAATCTCCGCGGCACCGGCAGAGATCGAGGTCGTTGCGAATCGAACGTTGAGCACCGCGTTGGCGCCGATCGATTTCGCCTCCGAAGTCATGCGCTCGATCGCCTCTTCGCGCGCTTCCTGCATGAGTTCGGTATAGCCCTTGAGTTCGCCGCCCACGATGTTCTTCAGGCTCGCGAAGATGTCCTTGCCCACGTGTTTCGCCCGCACGGTGCTGCCCTGGACCATGCCCAGATGCGAGACCATGCGTTTGCCTGGAATGATTTCGAGATTGCTGATGATCATGTTCGCATCCGGTTGTCGGGCGCCCGCCTCCCTGGGCAACTCGTCGATGTTACGCCAAGCCATTGGAATACAAGCATGAAAAAGGGGCCGAACCGGCCCCTCTTTCTCAGCGTCGACGACACGTCGGCAGCCCTCGGGGCCGCTCGGCGATGCGATATCAGCGTGCTGCGGCCTTCTTGCGGTTTGCCTCGACCCAGCCGTCGACCAGCACGACCGTTTCATCCAGCACGTCGTTGCGCAGCCCCTTTTGGCGCGCGATCGACTGCACGAGGCGATCGACGCGTTCGATGAACGGCGCGCCGTTGGCAAGCGCACGAGCCGCGGACGATGGCGTGACCAGCGAAAGTGCGGCGTTGGCGTACTTCTCGAACGGCACGAGATCGCGTTCGTCGGCGCCGAGCGAGACGCACAGCGCCTTCACCCAGTCGTAGACCGAGCGCGAAGCCGCGAGATCGCTGTGCACGGCATCCTTGATCGGACGCATGCCGTCCTTCTGCACGCAGCGGTAATTGCCTGCGATCAGCATGCTCCACTTCGCGAGCGGGACGAAAATCGATTCATGGGTCTTCAGGCGGACCGGCAGTTCGATCCTGCCCTTCGGGCCGTCGTAGCGTGCGGCGTCGATGTCGGCTTCGAGCTGTCGCAGGATGCCGGTGTAGGCCTCGGAATCGAAGCGGGCGGCCTTGAAGTTCGTCGCCAGACGAACCTGGAGCACGTTCACCGGATCCTCCGGCGGACGGAAGGCCTGCGGATCCGGACTGCAAAGCGTCATGTTCGCGGGGTCGAAGCTGTCCCACACGCTTGCGTCGGTAAAGCAGTCGCGCAGCTTGGAGACATCGAGCCCAGGGATGCGTGCAAGGTAAGGCAGCGGCGGCATGTTCATGATGGACATGCAGGGCTTGCCCGACCTGGCCACCTTGTCGAGCAGTTCACGCACGCCCGGGGAGCGGTACTGAGGCTCCTGCATCGCGAGCGCGACGAGGTCGTACTGCGACGGATCGATGGTGTCGGGGCCCTCGGCGGTCAGTGTTCCGGGGAGCGTACGCGTATTGACCTCTACGAGCCCTTCCTGACCCCGCACCGGCATCCGGACGACGGCACCTTCCTTGTTGATCAGTTCCACTTCGGCCGGCAGGCAAACCAGCTTGGCGGTATGTCCGGCAAGCAGCAATTTGGTCGCCAGCAGCGACCCGTAGGACGCCCCCATGATCAGAACGTTGTACTTGGTGCCCATCAGGACTCCTTCGCGTCGAAACGATCCGTCCCTGTGTGCGGCGGATCCAGGTGAAAATGAAGCATGTTGCGCACGGCCACGTGCACATCATGGACGTGCTTCATGCTATTGGATAGGACGGACGAGGGCAATGGTCGCGAACCATGGCGCCGTACGACGCCCATCCCGATCATGATCCCTATGCGGGACCGAGCCGCGCACGCGCATCGACCCGTCCGAGCCGCGTAAGCAGGTATTCCACTTCGGCTCGCCCGGCGGCACTCAGGACCCCTGCCGGTTTGCGTTGCGCATCGGAAGCGAGCACGCCACGACGGAACAGCACGTACTTGCGCGCAGCGAGGCCGACGCCCGGCTGCTGCTCATAGCGCATGAGCGGCAGATGCGCATCGAAGAGATCGTGCGCCCGGTCGCGCTCGCCCGCCCCCGACAGCTGAACAAGTTCCGCGAGCATGTCCGGGAACGCGTATCCGGTCATGGCTCCGTTGGCGCCGCGCTCGAGTTCGAAATCGACGAAAATGCCGCCGTTGCCGGTGAGTATGGAGGTGCTGCGCATCTTCCCCTCCCGCTCGAGGTTGCGTACTGCGGAGATCTTCTCCAGGCCTGGCCAGTCTTCCAGCTTGAGCATCACGCAACTCGGATTCTCCGCCACGATGCGCGCGAGCACCTGAGGGCTCATCACGACGCTGAACCCCAGCGGATAGTCCTGCAGGGCGAACGGCACGTCGGCGCCGATGGCCTCGCGCGCCTGAGCGTAGTAGGTGACGATCTGGTCATCGGTACGAAGCGTGTTGGGCGGCGCAATCATCACGCCGGCCGCACCGGCCTCCATCGCCCCGTGAGCCAAGGCGCGCATGGGTGCGAAGCCGGGCGACGTCACCCCGACGACGACCGGAACGTTGCCCGCGCGTCGAACCATCTGCCGGACCAGTGCGATCGATTCGTCGGCGTCGAGCTTGGGCGCCTCGCCCATGACGCCAAGGGCCGTGATCCCGGTCGCGCCGGACGCGAGATAGAAGTCCGTGAGCCGATCCACCGAAGAGATATCGATGCGTCCGTCCGGATGAAAAGGCGTGGCAGCGATGACGTACACACCGGCTGCCTGGGCGTCGAATGCCATGGCACGCGTCTCCAAAGTCGTGAGGCACCGATTGTCGGACTTTTCCGAACGAAAGGGGATAGACGCGTCCTCAGCGACGATTGGCGGCGGCGTCTGCGGTCCACATGTGACGACGCCAATGGTGCGCGATGGCGAGGGTCGCCAGCGAACCGACGATGCAGTAGAGCATCGCCATGGAAGTGAATCCCACGCTCTCGATCAGCGGACCGGCCAGCAGCAGCCCGACCGGCAGACCGTAGATCGCGAACATGCGTATGCCCATCACGCGACCGCGATACCGTTCGTCGGCATGCCGCAGCAGGATCGCGGACATCGGAACCAGACATAAGCTCTGCGCCAACCCGGCAAAGAACAGGACGACGATGGCCGCAGTCAGGGTGTGCTGGAGCGCAAACACCGCGAGCATCGCGTACCAGACGAGCGCGAAGCCGAACATCCACCGCCCGGCAGCAATAGCGCCGCCATAGCGGGTCAACGCGATCGATCCGCTCAGCGCGCCTAGGGCGAAACTGGCCGTCGCGTAGCCGAGTCCCGTTTGCGTGCCGTGCAGCACATCCTTCACGATGTAGGGCAGCAGTCCCAGCGTGAGGGGATAGGCCGAAAGATTCACCAGGAACGCGAGCAGCAACGTCGCCACGAGGATCGGCGACCCGCGCACGTAACCGAAGCCCTCCTTCACGTCTCGCCAGGGCGATGCAGGCGTCGCGGCCCCTGCGGCACCGTATCGCGAAGCAGCCTTGCGTTCGACGCGCACGCCGAGTGTCAAAGCAAACGCCAACAGGTAGAACCCGGTCACCACGGTGTAGGCCGCGCCCATGCCGAGGGCAGCGAAAAGCCCTGCCCCCGTCAGCGCACCGAACACCCGTGCGGACTCGACGGTCGTACGCTCGATGCTGGTGGCCGGCATCAGATGCTCCCGCGGCATCGACTCGCCGATCAGCGCGTAGCGCATGGCGAGATCCGATGGACGCACGAGATTCATCCCCGCCGAGATGAGGAACACTGCCAGTGGGCTGATGAGATCCGCGAAGGCAAGGATCATCAATGCGCCCGCCTGCAGCGCGTAAAGCGCGCGCATTCCGCAAAGCACGTTGCGATGCCCGAGTCGATCCCCCGCGACGCCGAACATCGGTGCGATGAGGGTGCCGATCCACTGCAGCGCCGCGAAGAGTGTCAACAGCACGACCGACCTGGTCTCGGTGAGGATGTACCAGCCGAGAATGAGCATCTCCATCTCGGCGGCCCAGGAGGTCGCGAGATCCGACGGCCACTGGAAGCGGAAACTGCGAACGCGAAACGGCGCAAGCACCGATCTGCTCGTGGGTGGGCTCGTGCTCAAGGCGTACGCGCTCCCGCCGAACGATCCGGATCGGATCTTGCCGCGTTACGTCGAAGCCGGAGGCTGTTCATCAGTTCGCATTCGATGCGGCGTCGGCACGCCAGACGTGTTCGCGCCAGCGCCAGCCGATGTAGGCGGTGCACGCAATACCGAAAAGGCAATAGAGCGTAGCCGTGTTCGGATAGCCGATGAGTGGAATCAGCTGGCCGGCCAACACGAGCCCGATCGGCAGGCTGTAGATGGCAAGCATGCGGATCCCCATCACGCGACCGCGGAACCGTGCATCGGTGCTGCGCAGGATCATGCTCGACATCGAGATCATCGCGATGCTTTGCATGCACCCCGTCAACACGAGCACGGCACAAGCGCTCGCATGCGTGGGCATGCGGGCGAACACCATGATCAGCAGATACCAGAACACGCAAAAGACCAGCATGCTGCGCGCCGAAGGCAGTTTGGACGCGATGCGGGTCATGAGCAGCGAGCCGCACAGCGCGCCCGCGGCGAAACTCGCCACCAGATAGCCGAGACCGGTCTGATTGGTCTGGTAGATCTCCCGCGCGACATAGGGCATGAGGCCGTTGTGCAGCGGGAAGGCGGTCATGTTCACCAGACACGCCAGCAGCATCGCGGCGAGCAGATGACCTCGTGTCCAGACGTAACCCATGCCGTCCTTGATTTCGCGCAGCGGCGTCGTCGAGGCGGCACCGGTCGGACGCGCGTTGGGGGCGACCTTCACACCCAGGGTGAGGAACAGGCTCGCCAGATAAAGCACGGTGATGACGGCGTAAGCCGGGCCCATGCCGGCACTGGCGACCAGGCCCGCCCCCGCCAATGCACCGACGGCACGTGCCGAATCCTGGGTCGTGCGCGCCACGCCCAACGCGCCCGGCAGCTGATCCTTCGGCATGCTCGCACCGATGAGCGCATAACGCATGATGAGATCGGACGGACGCACGACACCCATCAGCGCAGCGACGACGAACACCTGCACCGGATTCAGCATGTCGAGGAAGGCGAAGACCATGAGCGAACTGGCCAGCACGGCATAGGTGGCACGCATGCAGCAGGCCGTGCGCTTGTGCCCGAAGCGATCACCCAGCGTGCCGAACACCGGCGCTACGAGCGTGCCGATGTACTGCAGCGACGCGAAGAGCGTCAGCATGGTGACCGACCCCGTTTTCACCAGGACGTACCAGCCGAGGATGAGCGTTTCCATCTCGAACGCCCAAGAGGTGGCAAGATCGGCGGGCCACTGAAAGCGGTAATTGCGCACCCGAAAGGGGGCGAGCACCGATGTATCGACCACGGCGCTCAAGTGGCGTTCCTGCCCTGCACGCGTTCTCCTCCCGGGGGCGACGGCGACCGGCTGCCGATGACAGCATGTGCCGCGTGGGTTCCAAGCGTCAGCAGGGGATCCCGAGACCTCCCGACTTCACTATCATGGAGGCCCGATTATTGACGCATAACTCCCCGGTGACAATCGACTCGTCGCTGGCCGAACGTCACGAACCCCGAACAGAGGATACTCAACATGCCGGATCAGGAGCTGCTGGGCCAGGTCGCGATCGTCACGGGCGCCACCCGCAAGCGGGGGCTCGGCCGTGCGATGGCATTGTGTCTCGCCCGCGCCGGGGCGGATGTCGTCGTCACGGGCAGCGGCACGAAGTCACGCGATCATTTGCCCGCGGACGAGCGCGAGAGCGACTGGCGCGGCGCCGAAAGCATCGCCGAGGAAGTGCGCGCGCTGGGGGTGCGCTCGCTCGCGATCCATTGCGATGTCACCGACAGCGAGGCCGTGCAGGCGCTCGTGCGGCAGACGGTGTCGGAGCTGGGCCGCATCGACATCCTGATCAACAACGCGACCTTCGCGCGCGGCGACGATCGCGTCCCCGTGATCGATCTCGACGATTCGATGTGGAAGCGCATCGTCGACATCAATCTCAATGGCACGATGCTCTGCTGCAAATACGTCGCGCGGGAACTGATCCGTCAAGGTCGGGGCGGCAGCATCGTGAGCATCTCTTCCGGCGCAGCGCTCAAGGCCACCGAACGCTTCTCGGCCTACGCCGCATCGAAAGCGGCAGTCCATGCACTGTCTTCTTCGCTCGCCGAGGAGCTCGGTCCGCACGGCGTTACGGTCAATGTCGTGGCGCCGGGGTTCCTGGATACTGCGCGCATCGACATGCTGCGCGATCAGGGAAAGTGGGAAAAGCGGGTGAGCAGCATCCCGCTCGGCCGCGCGGGCACGCCGGAGGAAGTCGCGGAAACCATACGCTTCCTGTGCGGCCCGCACGCGCGCTGGATCAGCGGGGAGGTGCTGCTGATCAATGGCGCCGAGGTGCGTCGGGCGGCACGGTGACGCGTCGCGTTTACTACCTGGACGATCCCCGCCGATGGCATTGAACGTCGATCCCTCGCGATCGACGTTCAATGACCCGTTCAGTTCCCCGGTGCGCTCGACGCGGCCGAGGCCATCTGCGCGAAGCCCTCGTAAACCGTCCAATCCAGCGGATGCTCTTCGAGCGTTTTCGGATTCCACATCCTGCGGGGCAATTCGAGGATGTCGCCGCCGTAGACGTGCAGCCCGATCGCCGGTTCGTCGCCGACGCACTCGGCGACATGTGCCGTATCGGCGAGCATGGGCAGGATCGAGCCGCGCTCGAGCATGATCTCGCCGGCCTTGCGCAGCCCCGAGGCTTCCTTGCGATAGACCGTGTTCTTCTCCCGACCGGACAGCAGGAGAATCATCGCCCACGTGCCATGGTCGTGCGGCGGCGTGCGCCGACCGCTGGGGAAACGCACCTTCAGCAACGTGAGATTGGGCGCGCGATAGAACACCTGACGTGCGTTGCCCCCGACGCCGGACACATACGACAACGATTGCTCCAGCCCTTGCAGATCGCCCTTGAGCCCTTCGACGACCTCGCGCACGGCACGCATGGGATCGACTTGTTCGGCCGCTGCCGCACAACGCGCTACCAATTCCGGAACCCTCATCGCGCCTCCTCCGATCGCCTCGACATGTCCGGCGAGTTTAGCCCGACTGACGTCGAAAGGGGTACCGCCGGCGCGACGGTCGAAACGTGTCGGCGACGCGAACACGGATCAGTCGATACCGGCCCGACGTAACCGCCCCCGGAGCCGATCGATCTCGTCGAGCATGTCGGCGACCAGCGCGGCCAACTCCGGACCTGCGTCGAAATTGCGTTCCACCGCACGGATTCGCCGGGCACGCGCGAGCGTGCGGCCGCTGAACCGCCACTGCTCGGGGACGCCGCCCGCACAATCGAGCGATCCTTCTTCGACATGCCGCACCACCCACTGCGTCGTGACGGAACAGGCGATCGCCACCTCGTCGATCGTCAAGGCGGCCTCGTCGATCACGACCGCCGTCACGGTACCCTTCTCGACCATCGCTCATTGCTCCTTCATCTCGGCTCGCGGATCGAATGCAAGCTCCCGCGCCATGCTTTCGTACAACGCCCGCGCCCGCTCGCTCTTGGCCGGCGGCAGGACGACGCGGATATCCAGCAGCAAGTCGCCGGGCGGTTGTGCAGGAATGCCTTTGCCGCGCACGCGTAACTGGCGACCGCTCTGCGCGCCTTCGGGAATGCGGATCTTCAGCGTCGCGCCCTCGGGCATGGCCACGTCCACGACGGCACCGAGCGCTGCTTCCCACGGGGCCACGGGCAGGGTCAGATGCAAATCAGCGCCGGCCACGCGAAACCGGGCATGCGGGCGAAAATGCACTTCGAGCAGCAGATCGCCGGCCTGGCCCGTGCCGATCCCGGGAGATCCCTGGCCGGCGAGGCGCATGATCTGGCCTTCGCGCAGGCCCCGGGGGATCTGGACGTTCAGCGTTCTGTCTTCCACGACGAGTCGGCCGGCGGCATCGATCTTCGGCGAGCGCAGCGCGATCTGCCGCGTCGCACCGCGGAATACGTCTTCGAGTTCGACCAAGACCTTGGCGTGATGATCCTCCCCGCGCGCGTGGAACCCGGAGTCGCCCTGGCGGCGCCGTGCACCGGCAGCGCGGCCGAACAGCTGATCGAAAAAATCGCTGAAGTCCCCTGCAGATGCGCCGGCACCCCCGCCGGAGAACTCGAAGCCTGCATCCCAGTCCGGGGGCGGGCGGAACTCCTGCCCAGGGCGATACGATTGCCCGAGCGCATCGTAGGCGGCGCGCTTCTCCGGATCCGACAGGACTTCGTGCGCCTCGTTGACTTCCTTCATGCGCGCTTCGGCGTCGGGTTCCTTGCTCACGTCCGGGTGATAGCGGCGTGCAAGTTTGCGAAAGGCCTTCTTGATGACATCGGCCGTTGCGTCCTTCGGCACCCCGAGGGTGGCGTAATAGTCTTTGAAGTCCACTGACACTCCTACTCCCATGCGGCGACCGCTGCGACGAAACGCGCGCCGGGGCGCCAGCGTCTCTCACGCGATACATGGAGGCGATGACGCGTACATCAAGGGATTGAAACCGGGCGCGATGGCGCAAATCTTCTCCGACAAGAGCCGCTCGGCCCGCCCGGGCGATCGATGTTCAGATCATCAGCACAGGAGTCAGACCCATGTTCGGATCCTTGTTTCCGCGAGACGTTCTCGCCGAACTCGACCGCCTGCAGCGCGAAGTCCAGTCGGCATTCGAAGTCTCTCCCAGCATCCGCGGCCTCGGCCGCGGCGGCTATCCCGGATTGAACGTCGGCAGCACGCCGCAGTCCGTGGAGGTCTATGCGTTCGCCCCCGGCCTGGACCCGGCCAGCATCGAAGTCAGCCTGGACCGGGGCGTGCTAAGCATCACCGGCGAGCGCAAGCGCACTCTGCCGCAACCAGACGCCAAGACGGCACTGCACATCCACGAACGCTTCGACGGACGTTTCCGGCGCGTGATCACATTGCCGGAAGACGCCGACCCGGAGGGCGTATCGGCCCAGTACCGGGACGGACTGCTGCAAATCAGCGTCAAGCGGCGTCAGGCGGCTCAACCTCGCCGCATCGAGATCCACTGATCGAAGGAGCGCACGAACATGAACGACACCCGTACTGCCACCCAAACCGAACGCGCAAGCGAAGCTGCGCTGATGCCGCCGGTCGATGTGCTCGAAGACAGCACCGGCATCACCGTGTATGCGGATCTGCCCGGCGTACCGAAAGACAAGCTGCATCTGCACGTCGAGGGCGACAAGCTCAGCATCGAGGGCGAAATCGCCTTGTCCGTACCCGAAGGCATGGCGCCGAGCTATGCGGAAGTCAACCTCTCGCGCTACCGGCGAGTGTTCACGTTGAGCAAGGAACTCGATCCGGTGAACGTCAGCGCCGAGCTCAACAACGGCGTCCTCACGCTGCGGATCCCGAAGGCCGAACACGCCCAGCCTCGACGCATCGAAGTCCGCACCGGCTAAGGCCTCGCCTCGGCAACCTGGGCCGCCCCCGTATCCTCGGTGGGCGGCCTCGTTTCACCAAGTTCAAGAAGGAGCAGCGTGATGAAAACGATGACGCTCGACGACCTGAAACAGGGATTCAATACGTTCTGGGATTCCGTGTCCGAAGGATGGCAGCGACTGCGTCAGTCCGCGGCTGGCGCACTGATCCGGTTCCTGCCCGGCGAAACGTCCAATCTACCCTCGAAAGGCGAGGTCGACGATTCCTTCTACCTGCCTTCGCACGGGTGGGCGTTCCTGGGCGGCGATGTCTACGAGGATGCCGACCGGCTGGTGGTCCGTATAGAAATTCCGGGCATGCGAAAGGATGAATTCCGGATCGAAGTAATCGACGACACGCTCGTGGTCAGCGGCGAGAAGCACTTCGAACGCGAAACCACCGAGGGACGATATCGCCTGCTGCAATGTGCCTACGGAAGTTTTCGGCGGATGATCGCGTTGCCGACGCGGGTGCTCGCAGATCGTGCCGATGCCCGCTACGCCGATGGCGTGCTGCGAATCGAGTTGCCCAAGGCCGCACCGGGTGCGCCGGAGAGCCACACGATCGAAGTCAATTAGCGGCACCTGCCGTTCGACATAGGAGACTGCGGGCGCGTCGCAACCGACGTGCCCGCCCCACACATAGCAGTCAGCGGCAGGTTCGGTGGTCGGCGCTCGGCAGGGATATCTGGTCGGTGTCGAAAACGCGCATCGGCGATCGACCAACGGCCGATATCCACGAACTCGTGACGGCCCCGTGACATCGATTCACCTCCCCGTAATTTCCCCGCCCCCGGCGCGCTTACATTGCACTGCAAAAGCGAGTAAATTTCTGTCGCTCGACGGCTGGATCGCATTCGAACCGGAATGCGGCGACGGCGAGGTTCTTTCCCATCGAGCAGGCACCCCGCTCATGAAGCAACGCATCCCCCACCACTTATTGACCCTTGCTTGTGCTCTGGCGGGCGCGTTGGTGTTGTCCGCCTGCAACCCTGCAGGATCACAACCCGGCGGCATGCCGCCGCCCGAAGTGACGATCGTCGAAGCAAAGACGCAATCGCTACCGGTCGACTACGAATACGTCGGTCAGGCGCAGGGCTCGCGCGAGGTCGAGATACGCGCGCGCGTGACCGGCATTCTGCAGAAGCGCAACTTCAAGGAAGGCGCGACGGTCACGCGCGGGCAATCGTTGTTCACGATCGATCCTGCGCCGTTTCAGATTGCCCTGCAGCGCGCGCAGGCCACCGTGACTTCCGCAGAAGCCAAGCTCGATCAGGCTCAACGCAACGCGGCGCGACTCAAGCCGCTGCTGGAAGCAACAGCCGTGAGTCGCAAGGACTTCGACGATGCCGTCTCCGCCGAGCGGATTGCCGACGCGGATCTGAAGCTGGCGCGCGCGCAACTCGCGGAAGCAAAGCTGAACCTCGATTACACCCGTGTTGAAGCGCCGATCACGGGTATCACCGGTCGCGCTGCACGCAGCGAAGGCGCGCTCGTCTCGGGACCCGACGTGTTGCTCACCACGATCACGCAAACGGATCCGATCCGGGTCACCTTCGGCATTCCGGATCGCGAACATCTCGCCCTACGCAACGCGGTGGACGTCGGGCAACTTCAATTGCCCCGGAACGGCGGCTTCGAGGTGACCGTCAAGCTCGCGGACGGCAGCGAGTTCGATCACAAGGGGCGACTGGACTTCAGCGACGCGCGCGTCAATCCTTCGACCGGAACCACGGAAACCCGGGCCGAACTGCCCAACCCTCGCGGCCGCCTGAAGCCGGGGCAATTCGTGCGTGTCCACTTGAGCGGAGCCGTGCGTCCAAACGCCATACTCGTCCCGCAGAAGGCCGTGCTCGAAGGTCCGCAAGGGAAGTTCGTCTATGTCGTCAATGCAGAAAGCAAGATCGAGATACGCCCGGTGACCGTTGGCGACTGGCGCGGCGAGAACTGGGTGATTCAAGCCGGACTCAAGGGGGGTGAACGGGTCGTGGTCGACGGCCTCCTCAAACTCGGGCCCGGAGCACAAGTGCGCATTGCGACACCTCAGTCGGCCGGCGGCGCGGCCGGCGCGCCCGCCCCCAAGGCCCCCGCCACCGAGCAGAAGAAGTAATCCGATGCTCTCGCGCTTTTTCATCGACCGGCCGATTTTCGCCGCCGTACTTTCGATCTTCATCGTGCTGGCAGGCCTCGCCGCAATGCGGGTACTGCCCATCGCACAATATCCGGAGATTGCGCCTCCGGTCGTGACGGTGACGGCCACGTACCCTGGCGCTTCGGCGGAAGTGCTGGAAAAGACGGTGGCCGCACCGTTGGAAAACCAGATCAACGGTGTCGAACGCATGCTCTACATGAGTTCGAGTTCGGCCGCGAACGGCGTCGTGCAGATCCAGGTCACGTTCGACATCGGTACGGATGTCGACCAGGCGGCCGTGGCGGTCAATAACCGGGTGCGACAGGCCGAGCCGAGACTGCCTCTCGAAGTACGCCGCCTGGGCGTCACTGTCGAGAAGGGCTCTTCGTCGTTCCTGCAGGTGCTCGCGTTCTATTCGCCCAACGGCCGCTTCGACGATCTCTACACGAGCAATTTCGTCACGCTCAACGTCCTGGATGCGCTCAAGCGCATCCAGGGAACGACGAACGTCCAGATCTTCGGCGCGAAGGACTACGCGATGCGGATCTGGGTGCGTCCGGATCGCCTCGCCCAGCTGAAGCTCACCAATATCGACCTCATCGCCGCGCTCAACGAACAGAACGCCCAGTTCGCCACCGGCAAGATCGGTGCGAGCCCGACGAGCGGGCCGCAGGAACTCGTCTACACCGTCACGACCAAGGGGCGCCTGAGCGAGCCACGCGAATTCGAAGAAATCATCATCCGGGCCAATCCGGACGGATCGACCTTGCGGCTGAAGGACGTCGCACGCGTGGAGCTGGCGTCGAAGGACTACGAGTTCATCGGACGCATCAACGGCAATCCGGCGACGCTGGTCGGTATCTTTCTGTCTCCCGGCGCGAACGCGCTGGAGGTCGCAGACAACGTCCGCTCGACGATGCAGGAGTTGTCCAAGCGCTTCCCCGCGGGCTTCGAATACTCAATCCCGTACGACACCACGCGCTTCGTCGAGGTCTCGATTCGAGAAGTGCTGAAGACCCTCGGCGAGGCCATGATCCTCGTGTTCCTGGTGGTGTACCTCTTCCTCCAGTCGTGGCGTGCAACGCTGATTCCCATCGCGGCCGTGCCGGTGTCGCTGATCGGCACCTTTGCCGGATTGCATCTGCTCGGCTACTCGATCAACACGCTGACCTTGTTCGGCATGGTGCTGTCGATCGGCATCGTGGTCGACGACGCCATCGTCGTGCTCGAGAACGTCGAGCGGATCATGGCGGAAGAAAAGCTTTCGGTACGCGAAGCCGCCATCAAGGCGATGCATGAAGTCACCGGCCCCATCATCGCCATCGTGCTTGCACTGACCGCCGTGTTCGTGCCGATTGCCTTCCTCGGCGGACTCACAGGCGAACTGTATCGACAGTTCGCCGTGACGATTTCCATCGCCGTGGTGATCTCGGGCCTGGTCGCGCTGACGCTGACCCCATCGCTGTGCGTGGCCCTGCTCAAGCACGGCAGCGGCGAACCCAACGCATTCTTTCGCGCATACAACCGGTGGTTCACTCGGGTCACGAATCGCTATGCGAACGGTGTCGCGTTCATGGTCCGTCGCGGCAGCATCGGCCTGATCCTTTTCGTCGGCATGGTCGCGATCACCGCCTGGCTCTGGCGCATGACGCCGGGCAGTCTGGTGCCGGACGAAGATCAGGGCTTCTACATCTCGGCCGTCATCCTGCCCGACGGCGCAACGCTCGAACGCACGGACAAGGTCGTCTCCGAGGTGCTCACGATCATCAAGTCGAACCCGGCTAATCAGGACGTGGTCGCCTTCACCGGTTTCGACTTCATCGGCGGCGGGTTCCGCAACAATGCTGCCACCATTTTCGTGACGCAAAAGCACTGGGACGAACGCACCACGAAGACGCAGGAACTCGTCGGTGAACTCTTCATGAAAACGGGCCACATCAAGGAAGCGCTCGTGCTCGCCTTCAACCCGCCGCCGATCTTCGGCCTGGGCACGGCGGGCGGCTTCGAGTTCTACATTCAGAATCGCGGCGAAGGCGGATCGGAGCGGTTGGCACAAGTCATGGGGGAGTTCCTGGCGAAGGCGAACACGGATCCCATGCTGGCAGGCGTCCAGACGCTCTGGCGAGCAAACGTACCGCAACTCTATGTGGATCTCGATCGCACGGCGGCGAAAGCGCGCAACGTTCCGATCGACGATCTCTACAACACGCTCGCCGCGACGCTCGGCAGCTACTACGTCAACGACTTCAACCGCTTCGGCCGCACATGGCAGGTGGTGATGTCCGCCGAGCCGGCGTACCGCATGCGCCCGGACGCGATCAACGACGTCTATCTGCGCTCGACCACGGGCGAGATGGTACCGCTGAGCGCACTCGCATCGATCAAGTTCGTCGCGGGCCCCGACGCACTGGACCGATTCAACAACCTGCCGGCGGTCAAGCTGCTTGGTCAGGGCGCCCCCGGCGTCAGCTCGGGACAAGCGATCGAAGCTGTGGAACGAATCGCCAACGAAGTGCTCCCCGCGGATTTCAGCTATGACTGGAGCGGTGCGTCGTTCCAGGAGAAGCGTTCGAGCGGTACCTCGACGCTTGCGCTCGGGCTCGGGGCGTTCATGGTCTTCCTGATTCTGGCAGCCCAATACGAGAAGTGGTCGCTTCCACTTTCGGTATTGCTCGCGATGCCCTTTGGAACGTTCGGTGCAATCGCTGCCGTCTGGCTGCGCGGCATGACCAACGACGTCTACTTCCAGATCGGGCTGGTCACCCTGCTCGGACTGGCTGCGAAGAACGCGATCCTGATTGTGGAATACGCCGTGCTCAAGCGCGAAGATGGCATGTCGGCCGCCGCGGCGGCTGTCGAAGCTGCACGGCTGCGGTTCCGTCCGATTCTCATGACTTCGCTTGCGTTCATCCTGGGCGTGCTGCCATTGGCGATCAGTACGGGCGCAGGCGCCGGGGCGCGGCATTCGGTCGGGACGGGCGTCATGGGCGGCATGCTCGCCGCGACATTCCTCGCTATTTTCTTCGTGCCGATGTTCTACCACATGCTCACGGATCGTCGTTTGAGCGAGCGCCGCTCGACCGCCGAACTGAAGGCAGAGATCGAGCATGTACGCGAACTCGCCAAAAAACCTGCAGAGCACCCCCATGTCACGCCGCCCGCGCACTAAGGTCGTTTGCACTGCTGTACTAGGCGCAGCTACGGTCGTACTCGCCGGGTGCATGCCGCAGACAAGCGCGCCTGTGCGGCCCGCTCAGGAGATGCCTGTCGAATGGCGCGGCATGCCGGCCGACGGTCGGCCGATCGAAGTGACGAAATGGTGGACGACGTTCGCCGACGAGTCGCTCGATCGCCTGGTCGACGAAGCGGTCATCCACAACACCGACATCGCCTCGGCCGTCGCCCGCATCGACGAGGCCCGCGCTATGCTCGAGCAGTCCGAGGCTGCGCGCAAGCCGGTCATCGACGGCGGCTTTCAGGCCGACCGCGCCCAGAGTTCGTTGCGCACGGCCAGTTCCATGCCGGGCATCCCTCGGCAGCGCAACAACTACCGGCTGACCGTCAACGCGTCCTACGAGATCGATCTGTGGGATCGGCTGGCAAACGCAAGTGCGGCCGCGCGTTCAGAACTGCTCGCCGCCGAAGCCGCGCGCGATACCGTGCGCATCGCCATTGCCGCCCAGGTGGCGCGATCGTACTTCACCCTGCGCGCGCTCGATGCCGAAATCGAAGTTACGCGTCGCACGCTCAAGACTCGTGAGCAGACGATCGACCTGCAGCGCAAACGCGTCGAAGCCGGCATACTCGCCGGGCTCGATCTACGCCAGATCGAGTCGGAACTGGCCGCCGTACGAAGCCAACTCTCGCCGCTGGAGGGCGCGCGTGCGCGAGAAGAGGCCGCCCTTGCATTGTTGCTGGGGCGTTCGCCCCGCGCGATCATGGACGCCACCATTCAGACGCAAGGCAATCTTCCGCTCGCGCAACCGGTGCCGGTGGTACCGGCAGGCCTGCCGTCGGATCTGCTGCTGCGCCGCCCCGACATCGTCGAGGCTGAGCGCCGGCTGCAAGCCGCCAATGCGCGAGTCGCGATCGCGCGAGTGGCGCACTTTCCCTCGATTGCACTGACAGGCTACCTCGGCCTCGAAAGCGCCGCGCTCAGCAGCCTGTTCGGCGGCCCGGCGGGGATATGGCAGGCCGCGGCGGCGCTGGCCCAGCCGATCTACGCCGGCGGCCGACTGCAAGCCCAGGTCGACGCAGCGACCGCCCGCGAACGTCAGGCGACCCTGCAGTATCAGGGCGTCATTCAGTCGGCATTCCGGGATGTGCGCAGCGCGCTCGCCACACAGGCCGAGGCTCGAGCGACCTACGAGGCAGAAAACGCACGCGTCGTGGCGCTCGAGGATACGGTGCGGCTCGCGCAACTGCGCTACGAAGGCGGATTGTCGAGTCAGATCGAGCTGCTCGATGCGCAACGCGGTTTGCTGGCCGCGCAGCTCAATCGCTACGAGGCGGTGCGCGCGCAGTACATCGCCATTGCAGATCTGATGCAGGCTCTGGGGGGCGGCTGGGCACCCGTGACGACCGCACCCTAGTGCGCGCGGCGTCCAGCGACACGCGCGCGAATTGCTGCTATTGAAACCCCTGCGCGAGCGTGTATTCGTCCGTCCTGCCGATGTAGCGCAGCTGCGCCCGCATGGCCCAGGATGCGTACTGGTGATGGAGCACGACGGCCGCGTGATCCTTCATTGCGATCCCCATGGCTTCACGAGCAAAGGCCTCGCGCTTCGACTGATCGACGCTCGCGAGGCTCTGTTCGATCAGCTTGTCCATGCGCGGGTTCGAGTAGCGTCCCCAGTTCCAGGTGCCCATGCCTTTCTCGGGCGATGGGGTCGCAAGCAGGGAGCGCAGCGCGAGATCTCCGGCGAAGGAGCCCCATCCGAGCAGCGCCACGGCAAACTCGCCATTGCGGGCCTTGGTGAAATAGGTCGCTGCCGGCATGGCATCGACACGCACTGGTGACACCCCGATGCGTGCCCACATCTGCGCGATGGTCTGCGCAATCTTTTCGTCATTCACGTAACGGTTGTTCGGCGCGGCAAGGATCAGACCGAAGCCATCGGGGTAGCCCGCTTCGGCTAGCAGTTTGCGCGCGGCCTGCGGGTCGTACGCCGGCACCTTCAGCGAGGGATCGTACGCAAACACGGGGGGCGCCACGAGATTGCTCGCCGGCAAGGCCATCGATTCCATCACCCGTTCGACGATGGCCTTGCGATCGATGGCGAGCGACAAGGCCGCACGCACGCGCGGATCGCGCAGCGGATTGCGATCGAGCGGTTTTCCGGCACGATCCGTCATGCCGGGCGCGGTATCTCGGTATTGATCGAGATGCAAGAAGAGCGTGCGCCACGAAACCTTGCGCTCGACCCGCAGACGTTTGTCGCGCGCAACCCGGGCCGCGTCGGTCGTCGGCACGTTTTCGATCGCATCCACGTCGTTCGACAGCAACGCCGCAAGCCGCGCGGAATCCTGCGGCAGAATACGCAAGGTAACGCGCTCCCAGCGCGGCTTGTCGCCCCAGTAGGCCTCGTTGCGCACGAGTTCGATCCGATCGCTGCGTGCGAAGGACTGCAGCTTGAAGGGGCCGGTCCCGATCACGGCGCGTCCGGCGTTGAAGTCGTCGGTGCTCGCGGTGCCGATCGACCGCGGGACGATGAAAATGGAATTGAGGTCACGCGGCAGCACAGCGTGCGGCGTTGCGGTCTTGAAGCGGATCGTGTGCGGATCGACGATCTGGATGCCCGTGATTGCGCGCACGAAACTCCCGAACTGCCCGCCTTTCTGGGCGATTTCGGCGGCGCGCTTGATCGAGAACTCGACGTCGCGCGCATCGAAGGCCGATCCGTCGTGGAAGCGCACATCCTTGCGCAGCGTGAATTCCCAAGTCGTGTCATCGATCACTTTCCATGCCGTGGCGAGGCCCGGAACAAGTCGCGTATCGGCATCGACGTTTGCCAGCGCATCGAATACGTGCCAACCCACGGCATTGTTGGGCGCAATGTTCGCGAAGTGCGGATCGATGGCGGTCACGTCGGCGCCCATGCCGATACGCAGATGACGTTCGCCTTCGGCGGCGTGCACCGATGTGCCGAGAGCGGTCATCAGAACTGCGAGCATTACCCCGATCGCGATGCCCACGACGTGGCGATACGCGGCCCCGATATCGGAAGGCGGATTCGGTTTTTTCATTCGGTGTCACCCCGTAGCGCTTGCAAGGACGGTCGAGTCTAGCAGCCTGTCGGCCGCGCCGCCGCATTGCCGGTGTATCATCGTCGAGGTTTGAATACTCCGCGGTGACATCATGGTCGAATGGCAGTTTCCGTACACCTCCCAGCGCAGCCCGGTGCTCGCATCGAATATCGTGGCGACTTCGCAGCCGCTCGCCGCCCAGGCGGGCCTTCGCATGCTGCTCAAAGGCGGCAATGCCGCCGACGCTGCGCTGGCCGCGGCGATTACGCTGACTGTCGTCGAGCCGACGAGCAACGGCATCGGCAGCGATGCATTTGCGCTCATCTGGCACGGGAACAAGCTCCACGGATTGAACGCCTCCGGGCGCTCGCCCGCGGCATGGAACCCCCAGCGCTTCGCCGGTCGCGAGAGCATGCCGAACCGCGGCTGGGATTCGGTGACGGTACCGGGTTGTGTATCGGCCTGGCGCGCGGTGTCCGAAAAATTCGGCAAGCTGCCGTTTGCAGACCTGTTCGAACCCGCGATCAAGTACGCCACCGACGGCTATCTCCTCACGCCCACCATCGCCCGGCTGTGGGCCAAACAGGCGCCCGAGCTCCAGGATCAGCCTGGGTTTCGCGAGGCCTTCATGCCCCGCGGACGCGCACCGGCCCCCGGTGAGTTGTTCCGCCATCCCGAACAGGCCAGGACATTGCAGCGTATCGCCGAAACCAAGGGCGATGCCTTCTACCGCGGTGACCTGGCCGAAGCACTGGTCGCGCACGGCAAGGCCAACGGTGGCGTCATGTCGATGGACGATCTCGCCGCGCACCGGTGCGACTGGGTCGAGCCCATCGGCATCGATTATCGCGGCTATACCGTTCACGAGATTCCTCCGAACGGTCAGGGCATCGCCTGCCTGATGACGCTCGGCATGCTCGAGAACTTCGACATGGCGAGCCTGCCGCCGGAATCGGCCGAAAGCCTGCACCTGCAGATCGAAGCGATGAAGCTCGCCTTCGCCGACGCCCACGAGCACATCGCGGATCCAGAGCACATGCGCGTCACGTCCGCCCAGCTGCTCGACAAGAGCTATCTCAAGGAACGCGCAAAGCTCATCGATCGTTCGCAGGCAGCGACACCGAAGTTCGGCACGCCGCGAGGCGGCACGGTGTATCTGACCGCTGCCGACGCCGACGGCATGATGGTATCGTTCATCCAGTCGAACTACGCCGGCTTCGGCTCGGGCGTTGTCGTCCCGGGCACGGGCATCAGTCTGCAGAACCGCGGCTTCGGCTTCAAGCTCGCCGAGGGCCATGTCAATCAGGTTGGTCCGTGCAAGCGGCCATTCCACACCATCATTCCCGCATTCATGACGCGCAACAACCAGCCCGTCATGGGCTTCGGCGTCATGGGCGGCTTCATGCAGGCGCAAGGTCACACGCAGATGACCCTGCGCCATGTGGATCATCACCAGAACCCGCAGGCGATGATCGATGCACCGCGCTGGCGGGTCGAAGACGGGCCCGTCGTGCACATCGAGGAAGCGATGCCGGGCGCAGCCGTCGAGTCGCTGCGTGGGCTGGGCCACCGCATCGTCTCGGCCGACCGCTTCAGCACCGACTTCGGCCGCTCGCAGATCATACTCAAGACCGAGGGCGGGTACATTGCCGGCTCGGAATGGCGGACGGACGGGCAGGCGGTCGGGTTCTGAGTTGGAAAAGCCGGTCGGGTCGGCTGAGTGAAGTGTGAAAGGTGAAGGCCGGCGCTCGGCTACCGTCCACGCGCAACGCGCACATCACCGAACGCTCAAGCCATCGCTTCACGGCGTAACCAGGGTCCCGCGGGGATCCTGGTCAGCATCACCCTTCACCATTCACTGATCGCGCTAAGCGCGATCAGTGATGATGCCCCCCCGGCCCATGCACATGCCCGTGCTGGATCTCTTCGCGGGTGGCACGACGCACCGACATCACCGTGCAATTGAAATCCAGGATCTTGCCGGCGTAGGGGTGATTACCGTCGACTTCGACGTTTGCGTCGTCGATGGCCGTGATCGTGAATACATGAGTATGACCGGACTCGGCGCCTCGCCCTTCGAACCGCTGCCCCACTTCGACCTCCTTCGGAAAGGCTGTCCGCGGCTCCGAGCGCTTCAATTCGGCATCGTACACCCCGAAGCCGTCTTCCGGCTCCAACCGTACGGCCACGGCGGCCCCGGCCTCGAGGCCGTCGAGCTTTTCTTCAACGGCATCGAACATGCCGGAGTATCCGCCGTGAAGGTACTCGATCGGGTCTTCGCTCTTTTCGAGCACCGTACCGTCGGCCTCGCACAACTCGAACATCAGTTCCACTACCGTGTCTTTTTCGATCTTCAACGAAGCCTCGCTCATTCAATGATTCAGTGCAGTTTCCGCACCAGTCCGAGAACCTCTGCGGCGTGCCCGACGGCCTTCACGCCGTAGAGCGTATGCTGCAGAACGCCGCTGCGGTCGATGATGAATGTCGACCGCAGGATCCCCTGCCGCACCACGCCTTCAATTTCCCTCGTCTGCAGCACGCCGTACTGCACGCAAACTTCCGCATCGACGTCCGACAAAAGCCGCACGGAAAGCCCATGCTTGTCACGAAACTCGCCGTGCGCCAGACAATCATCACGGCTGACGCCGAGGACAACGGCCCCTGCGTCGACGAATTCGCTCTCGTGATCGGAGAAGTCGATCGCCTCGCGTGTACATCCCGGCGCGCCGTCCTTCGGATAGAAGTAAAGCACGACGCAATGTTTGCCCTGGAAATCCCGGAGCGCCACCATCTCCATATCGGCATCCGGAAGTGTGAACTCGGGGGCTTGATCCCCTGCCTTCAGCATGCGCCACCCCTCGTCTGGCTTCGCGAGTTGCGGGCAAGTATAAACTGATTTCCTCGGGCGCCATCCAGCCCGAAGCCCCCGACGCCATGCTGGCTATAATCCAACCTGCAATGAACAATCCCGTCCTCGGTTCGTTGAGCGCCTCCCAATTCCTTCGCCGCCATTGGCAGAAGCGGCCGTTGCTCATTCGCGGTGCCGTTGCAGATGTTCGCGACCGATTCAGTGCCGACCAGATAAGGCGACTCGCAAGCAGCGATGACGTCGAATCGCGCCTCGTCACCCGTACCGGCGGCAGGTGGGATCTCGCGCACGGTCCGTTTACGCGAAAGCGACTCAAGCAGCCGGGCGCCCGACACTGGTCGCTGCTCGTGCAAGGGGTGGATACGCAGCTCGACAGCGCGCGCGACCTGCTCGACCGATTCAACTTCGTCCCCTACGCTCGGTTGGACGACGTCATGTTGAGCCTGGCACCGCCTGGCGGGGGCGTCGGGCCGCACTTCGACTCGTACGACGTATTTCTGCTGCAAGTGCACGGCACCCGTCGCTGGCGCATAGGCGCCCAGCGCGATCTCACCCTCATCGATGCACCCTTGCGCATACTGAAGCGCTTCGTGCCGCAGCAGGAGTTCGTCGTCGAACCTGGCGACCTGCTCTACCTCCCGCCGCAGATTGCTCACGACGGCGTCGCGCTGACCGAGTGCATTACCTGTTCGATCGGGTTTCGCGCGCCCGAACGACAGGAACTCGCCGAAGCCTTTTTGCAGTGGCTGCCCGAGGCGCTGCATCTCGATGGCCGCTACGCCGATCCGGGACTGAAGGCCTCCAGGAACCCGGCATCGATCGACACCTCGATGGTCCGGCAGGTCGGCACGATGCTCACCGGCATACGCTGGAACGAGGCCCTGGTTGCGCGCTTCCTGGGCGAATACCTCACCGAACCCAAATCGAACGTCTGGTTCGCTCCTCCCGAGGATGCGCTCGGTATCGATCAGTTCAAGCGCCATGCCAAAAGCATCGGCATTCGCCTTCACCGCAAGACGCGCATGCTCTATCGCGACGACAACCTGTTCGTCAACGGCGAATCGCTGCACGTTCCGAAGGGCGTGCAGCACGAAGTCCGCCAATTGGCCGATGCGCGATCCTTGAAAAGCATCACGTCCCGCTCGGCATGGTGGACGAACACGCTGCATGACTGGTACTGCGCCGGCTATGTCGAGTTCGACCAGCGATAACGCCGAATCGGCAGGCAGCCCGGAAATGCGCAGGGAGCAGTCGTTCACGGGGCTGCGCGACTACGAAGCCGCCCTGGATCGGGTCATCGGTTTGGCGCTTGGCCGCATACGCATCTTTGATCGCAGGCTCACGACCGGCTTCAATCAGGCCGAACGCATCGAAGCGCTGGGCGCGTTTCTGCGCACCAACCGCGCAAACTGCGTTTCAATCGTCGTGCACGAGCCCGAGCGCATACGCACCGATTGCCCGCGTCTGGTGAGCCTGCAACGGCAACACGCCCACGCGATCCGGATTCACCGCACGCTCGCCCCTGCACGCGGCGTGTACGATCCCTTCTGCATCGCAGACGGCAGTCACTATGCGCGCCGGTTCCATTTCGACACCCTGCGCGGCACCCTCGTACTGAATGATGCCGACGGTACTTCGCAACTCGTTCGTCGCTTCGACGAGATCTGGGAAGTCTCGCAAACTGCTGTCACGGCTACAACACTTGGCCTTTAGTTTCAATGCTGAACGCGTCGCTGGATTGATTGACGCAGCGCTCGGCATGGTAGACTACAACGATCGGTCGACTGGGTCCCGTTTTCAGGCGACCGTGTTCTTCACCCGTCAACGCCAAGCAAAGGAAAAATGATGAACCGCTCTCTGCTCGCCGCTGCAGTCCTGGCGCTTTTCGTCGCCGGCTGCGGTGATAAGCCGGCCGACAAGCCTGCTGCCGCTCCCGCACCCGCCGCCGAACCCGCACCCGCCCCGGCTCCGGCCCCCGCACCCGACGCCAAACCCGCTGATGGCGCTGCACCTGCGCCCGCCGATGGCGCCGCGCCCGCCGCCGCACCTGCCAGCGATGCCAAGCCCGCTGACGCAGCCGCCCCCGCCGGCGCACCCGCTGCTGCTGGTGCAGCCGATCAAGCCAAGGACATGGCCAAGGACGCCGTGGACAAGGCCAAGGACGCTGCGAAGGACATGGCCAAGGACGTCATGAAGAAGTAATTCTTCGCGAGCCGTTCAACAGAAAGCCGGCCTCAACGCCGGCTTTTTGTTTGCCCCGTGCCCATGCCAATTCGGCCTACAGGTCGATCCAGGCGATACCTTCGTCCTGATGCGCAACCAGAACGTCCTCCGGCGCGCTGCCCAGCGCCGAGGCGATGACGGCGCGTGCCAACCCAGGGGTATTGTTCGCTTCGGAGAGATGGGCCGCCACCACATGTTTCAGACGGCTTCGGTCCAATCGCGACAACAGGTCAGCCGCATCCTCGTTGCGCATGTGCCCGAAGCGCGAACCGATTCGGTTCTTGAGCGATGGCGGATAGGGCCCCTCCCGGAGCATGCGTTCGTCGTAGTTGCATTCGAGCATCAACGCCGAACAGCCGGATAGCATTTGCACTATGTGGGGCGTCGACACCCCTACATCGGTGAGAACGCCCAGGCGATGGGTGCCGTCGTCGAACACCATCTGGGCGGGCTCTCTCGCATCATGCGGCACCGGGAACGGATCGAGCTTCAGACCACGGATTTCGAACGCGGCATGGGGATCGAAACACTCCACCCGAACCTTGTCGAACCTGGGTCCCATCGCGGCTTTGGTGCCGCAGGTCGCATAGACGGGAATTCCCATCCGCGCGGCGAAGCGGGCAACGCCGCCGACATGGTCGTCGTGTTCGTGCGTCACCACGATAGCGTCGACATCTTCCGCGGCCAACCCGATGCGCCCGAGGCGCTCGATCGTCTGCTTGATCGGAAACCCGCAATCGAGCATCACACAGGTGTCGCCGGCTTCGACGATCAGCGCATTGCCGCGACTCCCGCTGCCGAGCGATGCGAACCTCATCGCTCACCCGCAGCGGACTGAAGACTCGAAGAGCAGGTGGTACCGGAATTTCGCGGCGTCGGAAACGCCCGGAGGCCGGGCGCCTGACCGATCATTTAAGCTGTTCGAGGAGCAGCGACAGGATGCGGTGGGCAGTATCGGATCGCTCCGGCTTGCCTTCCTTGTCGAGCACATTGACCTCGGATGTGGCCGCCCGCCCCCCGTCCGTGACGGCGATTCGAAACTGGGCATTGCGATCCTTGGGATCGGGGGTACTGCGCCAAAAGGCAAGCTTGGACAACATGCCCGTCGGCGCCTTGCTCTTCGCGTCCGCGTCGGGATCGACGTAGCGCACGAAATAGAGGCCTTTGGAGCGATCGCGATCCTCGACCGTGAACCCCACGCGATCGAGGGCCAGCCCGACCCGCCGCCACGCGCGATCGAACTGATCGTCCACCGCAAGTTTCCCGACGCCATCCGTGCTACGCGTCAGGCGCGCGCGCGGCTGCCCCGCTGATCGCTGCAGTTCGGCCTTCGCCCGCTCCTCCTGAACGCCGACGCGGACCATCAATCGTCGCAGCATCTCGGCTTCCAGATCCGGATCCGCCGGCCGGGGCTGCCAGACGGTTCGCTTGCTTTCGCCGGTGGAGTTCTCGTACACCTCGATCATGCCGCGGTGGCTGACGTAGATTTCGGTGCTCGTACCCGAAGTACCGCGCTCCATCCGGGTACGGAACTTGTCGCGCTCCGACGTCGAGCTCACGCTGCCGAACAGCTTGGACAAACCGTCTCGCAGGATGCCGTCGCTGAATTGGGCGCGGTTCTCGGCCCAGTCCGTCTCCATCACGCCGGTGTCCGGCGTATCGATGTTGACCACGAACCCCATTTCCTGCCAGAAGGCCTTCACGGTGGGCCACATCTGTTCCGGTGTTCCGTTGACCACCAGCCACCGCTGGGTTCCAGCCCGCTCGATCCGTGCGCCGGACACGGCGGGAAGCACACCCGTACTGCCCGGAGCAGGCTTCGCTGCACGATCCTTGGTGTAAGACGAGAACGTCGCGGTTCCGGAAGGATTCACGTCGGGGACGACATAGCGATCGTCGGCACTCGGCCGAGCGAGGTCGGGCGGAATCTCGAGTGGCGGCAACCGATTCGCGCTGGCGCTCTTGTAGTCGATCTTCCTCGAATCCGCCAAATCCTGGATCGTGGAACACCCGGTAGTCGCCAAAGCAGCGACAGCGACGTAAGCGGCAGCGATAGATTTCATGGGCGAGGGAAGTAACTGCGTTCGGTGAAGCCTAGTCAGACGGCGGGTCAACCCGCGAGTTCCGCGTGCCGCATCGCTGTGCGCAGCAGATCATGATGCTGTGGCGACAGTTTCGTCAGCGGCAGACGAATACCACCCTCGACGAGCCCCATCTGCTCCGCCACCCATTTCACGGGTGTCGGGTTGGGTTCCACGAACAGCGATTTGTGCAGCGGCATCAGCTTGTTGTTCAGTTCGCGGGCGCGATGCGTATCGCCTGCAATGGCAGCGACACACATTTCATGCATGAGACGGGGAGCCACATTGGCCGTCACGGATATCACGCCGTGCCCGCCGACGAGCATCAGCGGCAGTGCGGTTCCATCGTCACCGCTATAGACCGCGAAATCCGCAGGCGCGAGGCGCAGCAGGTCCACGCCGCGCTCGAGATTCCCGGTCGCATCCTTGACACCGATGATGTTGGGAATTTTTGCCAGACGCAGCAGCGTATCGTTGGAAAGATCCGCGACGGTACGGCCCGGGACGTTGTAGACGATCTGCGGCAAGTCGACCGCCTCGACGATGGCCTTGAAATGCTGATACATCCCTTCCTGCGTCGGCTTGTTGTAGTACGGCACGACGGACAACCCCATGTCGGCACCGGCTTCCTTCGCGTACGCAGACAGTTCGATCGCCTCTCGTGTCGAGTTCGCCCCGGTGCCGGCGATCACCGGCTTGCGTCCGTCGACGTGGTCGACCGCAGTCTTGATGAGGAGTCGATGCTCGTCCCAATCGACGGTCGGCGACTCGCCGGTCGTGCCGACGATGATGAAGCCGTCGGTGCCTGCCGTCAGGTGGACATCAATGAGGCGCCTGAACCTGTCCAGATCCAGGCTGCCGTCTTCGTGCATGGGGGTGATGATTGCGACCAGGCTGCCGGTGAGCATGAGAGCCCTCGTCTCGTAGGAGCACCTATTCTAGCGCAACGTTTTGGTGGGCGGGATGCGGTTGCGGAGATCGCGAACCGATCCGAACGGCGCCCTCTCGATTACAGGCAACGGTCGTCGTTCGCCTCACGTTGTGCACAGATCCGCTGCACCATCGCCGGCTTTGGTTCGGCGATCTGCAGGTCCTCGTAGGCGATCACCCGCAGTTTTCCTTGGACGGCTTCGAGCAACTCGCCGTGCCGCAGCAGAAACGCCGGATTCGAGGGACGACCAAAGCGCTCGTTGCCCTGCGCGAACGTTTCGTAGAGGAGTATGCCCCCGGGGGCAACCGCATCGACGAGGGCCGGCAGCAACGGACGATGCAGATAGTTGGTTACAACGATTGCTGCGAAAGCCTCGCCCATGTAGGGCCAGGGCCCGTCCTCGATATCGGCCTGGATGGGCTCGATGCCAGGCCATCCTGCAAGTGCAGCGATTGCGCCGGCGTCGCGATCGACTGCCTTCACGGCATGGCCACGCTGCGCGAAATACCGGGCATGACGCCCGCCACCGCAGGCGACGTCGAGTACGGTGCCTGCATGAAGAACGAGATCGCTCCATCGAGCGACCCACCTCGACGGCGGTACATCGGGCGATAGACTTGCGTGAGCAAAGGGTTCGGACATCTGCAGACCGCAGGCAAGAGGAATGCATGATGCAACGGCGAGAACACCGGCTCGCATCGCACCGACTGGTTATTATTATAGACATCGACTCGCCCGCGTCCCTCGCTACCCCCTGACTTCACTGCCGGTTGCACAATGACAGATCTCGTTCCTTCCCTGCGTACCGCCTACGTTCTTCTCTGGGCGATCGTCGCCGCGTGGTCGCCATTCGCAGCGCACGCGGCCTCGACTCCTGGCGCGGCCGATTTCCAGTCCTGCCTCGCGCAGGTTCGCGCGGAGGCCGCCAAGGCCGGCGTCACGGCCAAAACAATCGAAGCCTCGCTGACCGGCGTGGAACCCGACCAAAGCGTGCTGGATGCCCAGGACTTCCAACCGGAATTCAGAACCCCGATCTGGGACTACCTCGCCAGCCTGGTCGACGATCGCCGCATCGCCGACGGACAGAACCGATTGCAGGAATGGACAAGCGTCCTCGCCGCAGCGGAAGAAAAATACGGAGTGGACCGCCATACCATCGTCGCCGTCTGGGGTGTGGAATCCGATTACGGCCGCGTCCTGGGCACGCGATCACTCGTGCGTTCCCTGGCGACAGTCTCATGCGCAGGATCGCGCCAGCGCTTCTTCCGCGGCGAACTGGTCGCCACCCTGCGCATTATCGACAGCGGAGACTTCGCGCCCGAGGCGCTCGTCGGATCCTGGGCCGGCGCATTTGGTCAAACGCAGTTCATGCCCTCTACCTTCCTGCGCATTGCAGTCGATTTCGATGGCGATGGCCGACGGGACATCGTCGGCAATGTCGCCGATGCGCTCGGCTCGACGGCGAATTACCTCAGACGCGCAGGCTGGGTGAAAGATGCGCCCTGGGGATACGAGATCAAGCTGCCCAACGGGTACAACGGTCCGTCCGGACGCCGCAACAAGCAGCCGCTGTCGCAATGGACGGCGCTCGGGATCAAGCGCATCGACGGCCGCCCCCTCGATGGCCCCGGCCCCGCCGGACTGCTCATTCCTGCCGGAGCCAGCGGCCCGGCCTTCATGGTGTTCAAGAACTTCGACGCGATCTATTCGTACAACGCGGCAGAATCCTACGCGCTCGCCATCGCACATCTCGCCGACCGCCTGCGCGGGACGAACCCGATCGTCACGCCGTGGCCGACGGACGATCGCGGCTTGTCTCGCGCCGAGCGCAGGGAAGTCCAGGAACTCCTGATCCAGCTCGGATACGACATCGGCGGCGCCGACGGCATGATCGGCGCCAAAACGAGAGCGGCCATACGCGAATTCATGGGCTCGCGCGGCACGACCACCGAAGGCCGGGCTGGAGGACGCGTGCTCGATACCCTTCGAACTGCGGTCAAGACGAGCGAAAAGCCGCGTTGAGGCGGCCCAGGCTCGAGCGATCGATCAGGTTGTCGCCGCTGTCTGCGCCATCATACGCCGCAGTTCCGGAAGACAGGAACCGCAGTGGGTTCCACACCGCAACTCCCGCTGCAGCGCATCCAGATCGCCGCCACGACCGAGGCATTGCAGTATCGGCGCTTCAGCGACACGGTGACAATTGCATACGATGCGACCGGCCGCCGGCAGCGGCGTCGCCAGTGGAGGCGCCGAGAACGGTCCGAGCATCCAGCGTCTCGACACCGAAGCGGGTCGATCCTCGGTCAGCGTGTCGGCCAGCCAATCCGACGCGCTCACCTCGCCGGCCAACCGAAAGCCGAGCAAGCGGTCGCCCTCGACCCATGCGCGCTTCGAGATGCCGCGGCGGCGATCTTCGTAGAGCGAGCATCGCTCGCTGACAAGATCGAGCGCGACGTCGAGCGCATCCATCTGCGACGCGCTCAGCGGTTCGTGATGGGCGACGCGCAGTGTCGCCGCGGACTCGCGACGCCCCGTAAGGCTCACATACGCGTAGTCGAAATCCCGCAGTAGCGGTCGCAATGCCTGGATCCATCTCAACGCCTTCTCGTCGCCTTCGACTTCCGGTGGCGCACGGCGCAATGCGACGACTTTCCACGGCAGGACACACAACTCGACCTGTACCGCGGCATGCTTGAGTTCCGGCTGCTTCGAATAGGGATCGAAGGCGGACAGGCACAGCGCATTGACGCCCGCATGCGAGAGGTGGCTTGCCCCGAAGTGAATCGGCACGAACACCTGCCCCCGCTGCATGTCGAACGACGGCTCAACGCGCAGCACGATGCTGCCGCGTCGTGAACGTATCCGCGCGTAGGCGCCCGGACCCAGATCGCGGCGCGCCATGTCATCCGGGTGCATGGTCAGCATCGGTTCCGGCACATGCCCGAAGGCGCGCGCGGTCCTGCCCGTGCGACTCATGCCATGCCACTGATCGCGCAGCCTGCCGGTGTTCATCCGCAGGGGATAGCGCGCATCGATGTTCTCCGCAGTCGTGCGCATGTCGATCTTCACGAACCGCGCACGACCGCTCACGGTCGGAAAGCGGCCATCAGTGAAAAGCCGTGTCGTGCCCTTGCCGTCGCGATACGGCCACTGCTGCGGACCGTCGCGATCGAGCACCGTGTAGTCGAGTTCAGCGATGTCGAGATCGCGGCCACGCGTGCTCTGCGCATGTTCGCGGAAAATCGCCTCGGGGGTTCGGTAGGGAAACAGCGTCGCTGCGTCCTTGCCCAGGCACCGACCCAGCGCAAGCGCGAAGTCGCATCCGATACGCCAGTCCGGGCGCGCCTCCCCAGGCGGTTCGACGGCCCGATGGACGCGCGTGATGCATCGCTCGGAGTTCGTCACGGTACCGTCCTTCTCTCCCCAGCTCGCCGCTGGCAAGAGCAGGTCGGCGAAAGGCACGGTTTCCGTGGTCGAGAAGGCGTCCTGCAGCACGACGAACTCGGCACGCGCCAATGCCGCTTGCACGCGCGCAAGATGCGGCAACGATTGCGCGGGATTCGTGCAAGCAATCCACACCGCCTTGACGGCGCCGCTTTCGAGCGCATCGAACAATTCCACGGCCGTTCTACCGGGATGTTCGGGCACGGCATCGATGCCCCAGAAGTTCGCGACCCAGGCGCGGTCCTGCGCGCTCCCGAGATCTCGATGTGCAGTCAGCAGATTCGCCATCCCGCCGACTTCGCGCCCCCCCATGGCATTGGGTTGCCCGGTCAGCGACAGCGGCCCGGCCCCGGGACGACCGATCTGTCCGGCCGCCAGATGCAGATGCACGATCGCGGCCGTGTTGTGGGTGCCGTGGGTCGACTGATTGAGGCCCTGGCACCACATGGACAGCGCCGCCCCGGCTGCGCCGAACCAGCGCGCTGCGGTGAGGATATCGTCCACGGGCACACCACAGAGCTGGCTGGCAAGCGCCGGCGTCATCTCGCTCACGACGCTGCGCAGTTCGTCGAAGCCTTCGGTATGGTCACGAATGAACTCGCGATCGATTCGGTCCTCCCAGATCAACACATGCAGGATCGCGTTGAGCAGGACGAGGTCCGTGCCGGGCACGACGGCCAAGTGCAGATCGGCACTTGCGGCCGTATCGGTCCTGCGCGGATCCACGACGATGACGCGCAGTTCGGGTTTGCGGGCCTTGGCGGCCTCGATCCGTCGATGAAGGACCGGATGCGCATACGCGGGATTCGCCCCCCAGATGAGCAAGCAATCCGCGTGGTCGATGTCGTCGTAGCAGGCCGGCGGCGCATCGGCCCCGAGCGTCTGCTTGTAGCCCGCCACGGCGGACGACATGCACAGGCGCGAATTGCTGTCGATGTTGTTGGTGCCGATCAGCCCCTTCGCAAGCTTGTTGAAGACGTAGTAGTCCTCCGTCAGCAGCTGTCCGGAGATGTAGAACGCAACCGCATCGGGGCCGTGCGTACGAATGATGTCGGCGAAACGCTCCGCGGCGTGCTCGAGCGCATCGTCCCAGCCGACGCGCTGTCGCGCCGATGTGCGTTGGCGCCTCAATTCCGGATGGAGCACGCGGCCGGCCAGTGTGGTCGTCTCGTGCAGCGTCGCACCCTTGCTGCATAGCTTGCCGTGATTTGCCGGATGGTCGAGATCGCCGCGTACACCGACGATCCTGCCACCATGGTGTTGAATGATCACCCCACAGCCCACCCCGCAATAGCAGCAGGTGGATCGCGTTTCTGCGATGGGCGCGCGTTCCATGGCGATTAGCTGCCCGCGTCGAATGCGATCCGCAGAGGATCGATATCGAGCGCGATCTCAGATTTCGAGCAGCACATGGCCTTGCTCGAGCCTGACCGGGTAAGCCCGTGTACAGCCGACATCCGGCGCGAGTGATTCCCCGCTCGCCAGATCGATCTTCCAGTTGTGAAGGGGGCAGGTCACGCTGCGTCCGTGCACGATCCCCTGCGATAGCGGCCCCCCCTTGTGAGGACACCGATCGAGGAGCGCGAAGACCTCGTCCTCCGCGCTTCGAAACACCGATATGTCGCGCTCGCCGGCACGAATCACGCGAGCACCCAGCACAGGAATCTCATCGAGCGTGCAAACGCGCATCCACTCAGCCACGGCTCACCTCCGGTACCTTGGGTACAGGGACTTCGACGATCTGAAACTCCCGCCGCAGGCTCGCCGGCGCTGCGGTGGCCGCACGCTCGGCCCAGGGATCCGCATAGCCCTGCAAGGCGAAGCTAAGCCGCTGCGCGAGTTCGGCACGCCGTGCGCCGTCCGTCACCACCTGCTTCTTGACGTAGTCGAGCCCGACGCGCGCCACGTAGTGCACCGTGCGCTCGAGGTAGTAGCCCTCCTCCCGATACAACTGCAGGAAAGCAGCGGTGTACTCCATCACTTCTTCCCGCGTCGTCACTTTGCAGAGGAACTGCGCCACTTCGGTCTTGATGCCGCCATTGCCCGCAACGTAGAGTTCCCATGCTCCTTCGAGGCCGATGACGCCGACGTCCTTGATGCCGGCTTCGGCACAGTTTCGCGGGCAGCCCGATACGGCCAGCTTGACCTTGTGCGGTGACCACATGCCGAAGAGCATGCGCTCGAGATCGGCACCCATCGACATCGAGGCTTGGGTGCCGAAACGACAATGCTCCGAACCCACGCACGTCTTCACCGTGCGCAACGACTTGCCGTAGGCGTGACCGGAGACGAGCCCGGCCGTACCGAGATCGGCCCAGATCCTGGGCAGATCGTCCTTGCGCACGCCCAGCAGATCGATGCGCTGACCGCCGGTGACCTTCACGGTGGGGATCGCATACTTCTCCGCGACATCTGCAATCGCGCGCAGCTCCTTCGGGTTGGTGATGCCTCCCCACATCCTCGGCACGACCGAGTACGTACCATCCTTCTGGATGTTTGCATGGGCCCGTTCGTTGATGAAGCGGCTCTGCGGATCGTCCTTGGCCTCGTGCGGCCACGTCGAGACCAGGTAATAGTTGATTGCAGGTCGGCAGCTCGCGCAACCGTTCGGCGTCCGCCACTCCAGTGCGCGCATGGCGGTGGGAATGTCGAGCCATTTGTTGTCACGAATCGCCTTGCGCACGGCCCCATGCGAATGCTCCGTACAACCGCACATCGCCTTGTCCTTGGAATTCGCCGGCTGATAGGCGCCGCCGATGGTCGATGCGAGGATCTGCTCGACCAGCCCGGTGCACGAGCCGCACGAACTCGAGGCCTTCGTGTGTTTGCGCACGTCTTCGAGGCTGAAGAGGCCGTTCTCCTTGATCGCCTTGACGATCGTCCCTTTGCACACGCCGTTGCAGCCGCACACCTGTTCCTGCTCCGGCATGGCCGCCGCCCGGCTCGCCCCTTGATGCCCTGCGTCGCCGAGATTGCCCTGCCCGAACATGAGGTGATCACGAATCTCCCGCACGTCCTGGCGATCCTTCATGAGCTGGAGGTACCAGGAGCTGTCCACGGTATCGCCGTAGAGCACGCTGCCGACGATCTTGTCGTCCTTGAGCACGAGCTTCTTGTAGACACCGCCGTTCGGGTCGTTGAGCGTGATCTCTTCGGTTGCATCGCCACCGATGAAGTCCCCGGCGGAGAATACGTCGATCCCGGTGACCTTGAGCTTGGTCGACACCAGCGATCCGCCGTAGCGACCGATGCCGAAGTGGGCAAGATGCGTCGCACACACCTTCGCCTGCTCGAACAATGGTGCGACGAGTCCGTAGGCGGTCCCGCGATGCTCGGCGCATTCACCTACGGCATAGATGCGAGGATCGAAAGTCTGCAGGGTGTCGTTCACCACGACGCCCCGGTTGCAATGCAATCCGGCGCTCTTGGCGAGATCGATGTTGGGACGAATGCCGGCCGCCATCACGACCAGATCCGCAGGAATCGTCTCGCCGTCCTTGAACGCCACGGCACCGACGCGCCCAGACTTGCCGGCCAACAGGCATTCGGTCTGCTTCTGCAGCAGAAACTTCAATCCCTTTTGTTCGAGAGACCGCTGCAACATGCCGGCGGCGACGCGATCAAGCTGACGCTCCATGATCCAGGGCATCAGGTGCACGACGGTCACCTTCATGCCACGCGAGGCCAGTCCGTTGGCTGCTTCCAGACCCAGCAATCCGGCGCCGATGACCACGGCATGGCGATGCGCCGAGGCCGCGGCGATCATGGCTTCGGTGTCGGCGATGTCCCGATAGCTGATCACGCCGGGTAGATCGTTCCCAGGCACGGGGAGAATGAAGGGATTGGAGCCGGTGGCGAGCAGCAGCCGGTCGTATGCCGCTTCCTTGCCGTCGGCCGCAATCACTTTGCGCCGCGTGCGATCGATACGTTCGACGCGACTGCCAGCATGCAGCGAGATGCCGTGGCTTTCGTACCATGCCAGATCGTTGAGTATGATGTCTTGAACCGTCAGTTCACCCGCGAGCACGGGCGAAAGCAGGATGCGGTTGTAGTTCGGATGGGGTTCGGCACCGAATACGGTGATTCGGTACAGATCCGGAGCGATCTTGAGCAGTTCCTCCAGCGTGCGGCATCCGGCCATGCCGTTGCCGATCATCACGAGATGCGCGCGCTTCATGCTCTCAACTCCTCGAAACCGTAGCTGCGTGTGCGTCAATCGCGCAATCGCCATAGGCTTGCCGCACCATGACGTTCACCACATCACCCACGACGATCAGCGCCGGCGCGTTCAGCCCTCGGCGCCGCGTCGCGGCGGCGATTGAAGCGAGCGTCCCGAGCACACGCGTCTCGTTCGGCAATGTGCCATGCGCGACCACCGCGGCCGGTGTCTGAGCGGACATGCCGGCAGCAATCAGGGACGAAGTGATCGCCTCGATTCGCTTCAGCCCCATGTAGATCACCAGCGTCGCACCGGAGGTTGCGAGTCTCGACCAATCGGGATCGTCGTCGTTTGCGCCGTGTCCGGTCACGAGCGTAACGGCACGCGCCAGGGCTCGATGCGTCACGGGGATTCCGGCAAGTGCCGGCACCGAAAGTCCCGCCGTGAGCCCGGGCACGATCTCGACCTCGATCCCGTGACGCGACAAGAAATCGTGCTCTTCGGCACCACGGCCGAACACGAACGGATCCCCGCCCTTGAGGCGGACGACGGTTCGCCCTTGCCGGGCACATCGCAGCATGAGGCGATTGATGAAAGCCTGGGGCGTGCTGCGACATCCGCCGCGCTTGCCCACCTCGATCACTCGGGCGTGCGGGCAGTGCTCGCGAACGACTACCCTGTCCACCAGATCGTCGATCAGAACAACGTCGGCCAGCGCAAGCCGCTGCGCTGCCCGGAGCGTAAGCAGGTCGGCCGCTCCCGGTCCTGCGCCGATCAGGTAGACCTTGCCCCGATGCATCTGCGTCATGTCCTTCCACCCGAAAAAAAAGGCGTCCGATGCCGAGGGTTTCAGCCCCGGCATGGACGCCTTTGTCCAACGTCGGCCGCGATAGCCGACAACCCATCAATCGGAAATTTGACCTGACAGCCTCAACGCTGAAGCGGACCAAGTGCTATCGAAGGCAGAGCAATGCCCATGCCAATACAGAGCATGACATGCGCTACGTCGCCCGCTCGCAGGCAAGCAGAATGCGCCGGCTTCGAAGCGCCTGCACGACAACAGACCGAAGCGCACTGCGCCGGTGCGAAGTCGCGAGCGATCGCACCGAAACGGACGGGACGACGACTACGCCGTGCTATTCCACCTGGAAGCCAGGGCGCTATGCGTAGATCGGTTTGACGCGCTGGCTTCGACCTCGGCTCGTGACGCCAATGGCGATCAACCCGGCGAGTAACATCACCCATTCGTGCGGCTCGGGGACGGCGACCACCTGGAATGCGCCGGAGGCGAGACTCGTGGCTAGCGTCGCGCTGCCGCCGAAGCCGTCGAACACCACCGTATCGAAGCTGCCGGTCTGGCTGGCGAAAGTCAGGATGTCGAGCGTGTCGCCGATACTTGGAGTGTAGGCGCCGCTACTGACCAGCCGCAGGGTACCGTCGAGCCGGATTTGACCGCTGACGGCGATCACATCGAACTGGCCCGCTGCCTTGCCGGCGACTTCGAAGATCAGCACGCTATCGTCGGTCAACAGTAGATCCCCGATGATGCTGAGCGTGCCTGGGGAAGTGCCGGGTGTGATCGTACCGTCGTTGGTCACGGTTCCCTCCAGGCTGCCGTTGCCGCTAACGGTACCGCCGGCGCCGACATGGATGGATGCAGCCTTGACGACGCCTTCGTCTGAGACGTTCAAGAAACCGGCTCCGCCCGGGTCATCATTGTAAGTACGACCTACGCCGAGAAACGCACCCATGTCCAAACGCGAGCCCGCGCCGATGACATTGAGCGTGCCGGTGCTGCCTGGGCTGTACCCGACTGCGCCGGTGCCGCTCGACGGGAAGCTGACCTGCGCGCCGTCGGAGATCGTCATCGTGCCGGTGCTGGGCGTCGTGCCGGTATCGTCGCGTCCGATGACGAGCGACGCCGAGGGCGCGTTGACGACCGTGTATCGCGTGGAGGCGCCGGTGACGTTCAGTATGCCTGTGCCGCCTTGGAAGGTCCCCGATCCGCCGACGTTTTGTGTCGCACGCTGAATGTTGTTTTGCCCGTCGACATTGAGGACCGCACCGTCGGTGATGTTCGCGATGCCGTTGCCGCCCCGGCCGACGCTAATACCGGCGCCGAATTCATCACCCGCGAGCCCCTTGAGGTTGATCATGGTCCCCACACCGGCGACGTTGAGCGTCCCGCTGCTGCCCGAGCCATAGCCGACGGAGAGCCGATTTCCGGGATCGACCACGGCACCGCCATTGATGGTGACCGTCCCGGAGCTACCTGCACTGCGACCCACACGCATCGACATGTCGATCCCGGTGAGCGTAACCGCGGTGCCCACACCCGAGATCAGTCCGGAAAATCCGCTACCTGCAGTGGTGCCGGTGCCGCCAAAGTTAAGTACTCCACCCGCAGCCCCGGAGTTGCTGATGACCAACTGCCCTCCGCCCGTCACATTGAGCGTCCCGTGGCCAAGGCGCCCGACGGTCATGCCAAATCCATCCGATTTCGAATCGCTTAGCAACTCCAGCCGTCCTCCACTTTCGATGTTCACCGTCCCGGTGGAGAGCGCGTCGCGCCCGACGCTTAGGCCACCGGAATCAGCGGTCGCGCCACGGGCATCTAGTTTCACGAGACCGCCGTTGCGGATCGTCAGCGTACCAGTGCCATCGTTGCGACCGATGTTGCCACTCGCGCCATTGCCGGAATCCGTGCAGCAAGTGCGCACCCCGGCGATGTTGATCGTCGAGCCGACGCCGTCGACGATCACGGTACCGGTGGCACCGAAACCGGGCTCGGTCACGCCGCTGACCTCACGCCCGCGGCCGACGCCAAGGAAATCGCCGGCGTTGACGACACCACCGTTCTCGACCGTCAACATGCCGGTCGTCGCGCTGCCCATGCGGCCAACGTTTAAAGAGGCATTCTGGCCGAGCACTTCGAGTATCGAATTGGCGCCTGAAACGAGCACCGCGCCTTGCGCGTTAGTGACCGCCCCGCTCGTGAAGTTTGCGCTGCCGATCGTCAAGCCTGCCCCATTATCAAGACCGATCCCGGAGCTTGCGGTGCCGACCGTCACTCGACCGCCATTGGTGACGTTCAGCACGCCGCTTGCGCGGCGCCCGACATTCAGAAACGGTGCGCCATCGGCGCGGTCGACCTTCAGGGTGCCGCCATCGACATTGACGGTCCCGTTGCTGCCGGCAAATTCACCGACGATCGTCGAGAAATTGGAGGCGCCCAATGCGGAAACCGTCGCGCCGGATACGATATTGAGCACGCCGATTCCGTTGCGACCGATGCCGATTCCGGTGCTGGCGGTCGCAAGCGAGTTCGCACCGCTGACCGTCAACATGCCATCGGCACTCGCTCCTTCACCGATGAAGAAGGCGCGCGCGCCGAATGTCGCGCCGTCGATCACCGTCATCGTGCCTGTGCCGGTACTGCCCACGAACAGGTTCGTCGCAGCGCCGAGGTCGGTGCTGCCGGGGCCTATGATGCCCGCGGGAATCACGTCACCGGTCGTGGTAATCGACTGGGCGCGGGCGTCGGGCGCAACGCCGATCGCCATGCTGATTGCAAGGGCGAGTGCTGCATGTTTGAACGTCGCTTGGGTTGGCATTGCCTGCCTCCTCCGGTTAGGACCTGGTCATAAATGACTGCTGCTCGGCCTCGAGCGGTATGCGATATCTCGCGCGCTACGCCGAGATATCGCGTTTCGACCCGACGATACCAGCGAACCATCCGATTCGCGCTCATGACTTATTTGAGTTTGAAATCCAGGCGGGCAATGGGTGTCGCACCTAAACGCCCGACTCTGCCAGCCGGAACTCAGGTTATTCCGATTGAATCAACGAGTCCATGGTTCGTCCAGATTTTGGAAATAATCGATCGAGTGCACGCGGTCGTGCCCACTCCGCCCCCGGATCCGGCGACGGAATCGCGCTTGTCGGGCCTGCTGGAGCGCGGTGCGAACTCGCGAGCGATCGCACCGAAACCGACAGGACGACGACTACGCCGTGCTATTCCACGCGAAAGTTCTTGAACTGCCAGGGATCCGAGGCATCGACATCCTCGGGGAAGATGGCGCCACGATCCTGCAGGGGCGTCCAGTCGGTGTATGTCCCCACCATGGTACCGAGGTAGGGTCGAGCGACTTCCATGACTCGACGGAAATCCATGTCATCGGGGTCGACGACGCCTGCACGTGGATTCTCGCAAGCCCACACCACCGCACCGAGTACGCCGGCCGCCACCTGCAGGCTGGTAGCGTTGTTGTACGGTGCGTGCTCGCGCGCTTCCTCGATGGTCAACTGCGAACCGTACCAATAGGCGCCGCGCTTGTGCCCCATCACCAGCACGCCGAGTTCGTCCATGCCGGTCGTGATGTCGTCCAGGAGCACGCGTACGTTCGGCTGCAAACGATAGTTGCGGCCACAGAATTCGTGCAGGGAAAGGACCGCGCCGTCGCACGGGTGATAAGAGTAGTGCACGGTCGGCCGAAAGCGAACATCGCTCCCGTCCATGACGGTGTAGTAGTCGGCCATGGACACCGATTCGCCATGCGTGATCAGGAAGCCGTGAAAGCTGCCGTTGAGCGGTGTCCAGCTTCGCACTCGCACCGAGACGCCGGGACGATCCAGATAGATCGCGCAACGCGGCCCGAAGTCGTAGCGCACTGCGTCGCGCGGAAAATGACGCTCATGGGCGCCCCAACCGAGTTCGCTCGGCTGGGAACCTTCACCGACGAAGCCGTCGACCGACCAGGTATTTACGAATTCGTGCTGGCGCTTTGCAGGAATGGCCTGCTGCGTATCGCGCTCGGCGATATGCACGACCTTCATGCCGATCTCTTCGGCGAGCATCGCCCATTGCGCCTTGCTCGAAGGCGTCGGAACGTTCATGCCGGTATCGCGCGCGATATTGAGTAGTGCTTCCTTCAGGAAGTGCGAGACGAGCCCCGGATTGGCACCGTGGGTGAGCACGATCGTGCTCGACTTGCCGTACTTCGCGGCGAGTTCCATCGCCTGCACACGCAACGCATAGTTGGTGCGCACCGCGGCCGAAACGCTTTGATCCGTATATCCCCCTACCCAGGGTTCGATGCACGTATCGAGGTAGAGCACGCCGCGCTGCAGGCAATACTCCATCAGGGCGACGCTCGAGACGTCGACGGAGAGATTGAGCAGAAAGTCGTTGGGTTCGAGAACTTCGTCCAGTACCTGGCGCCAGTTCTCTCGCGTGAGGGGATTGATACGATGCGGCACGCCATAAGCAGCGGCTTCGGTGGCGCCACGATCATCGGCCGTGATGATCAGAACGCCGTCTTTGCGAATATCGAGGTGGCGCAGCAGCAAGGGCAGCGCCCCCTGACCGACCGAACCGAAACCGATGAACACCAATTTCCCCGGCAGCCGGGCGTGCTTCTTGTACTCGACCATCTCTCGATAGAGCCTCCGTAGCATGGGCGCCCACTCAGGCGCGAAAGGATACGCGGTGAAGTTGCAATTTTAGCAACATCACCCGCGGGCGGCAAAAAACAGGCCACACCACTTCAAGCCGCGTGCCGAGCCCGCTCATGCGATGATGCGATCCGTCGGCATGTCGGGATACGCGAAGAAAGGAACACGGAAATGGTGCAACGACATCAAGGCAGTTGTCACTGCGGCACCGTACGTTACGAAGTGCTCGGTGAAATCACGGCAGCGAGCCAGTGCAATTGCTCGATCTGTACGAAGAAAGGGGTCGTCAACACACGCGTCGCCCCGAACAACCTGCGTATCCTGCAGGGCAAGGACGATCTCGCGCTCTATCAATTCGGCACCAACACCGCGAAACACTGGTTCTGCAAACACTGCGGCATCCAGGTATTTGCCAATCCTCGCCGCGCCCCGGACCAGTTTGCAGTGAATCTGCGTTGCCTAGACGATTTTCATCGCCTGCTGCCGACGCTCCAGGTTCGGCACTTCGACGGCCAGCATTGGGAAGAAGCCGTCGCGGCCGAGAACGCAAAGCTCCGTTCCTGACGAAAACGGCCGCCTCAGGGCGGCCGCATGTCGTATCAGGCCGGCATCAGCGCTGCCATAACAGCACCTCGTCGCCGTCGAACACGAGCTTCGTGCCGAAGCGATCGCAGAATCCCTGCAGGCGTTCGAGCGCCGCCTTCTCGTCGCTGGGCTTCGTCAGCAAAGTTTCGTTGGCATCGTTGTGTCGTACCGGGCGGAAGGCAACGCGCTGCAGTTCCTTTCCATCATACGTCAGGCGTACGGCCTCGCCGATCCAGTCGCCGTGCTTGCGTCCGCCGTGACCGGTGTGGAACGAGAAGTTGCCCAGACCGTAAAATACGGGTTTGCCCTTGTACATCTCCATGGGCAACGAGTAGTGCGGGCCGTGGCCGATGACCACGTCCGCCCCCTCGTCGATAGCGACATGCGCGATTTCGATCATGTAGTCGAGCACGTCCTCGAACAGGCCCCAGTGATGCGAGGCCACGAGGATGTCGCACTTCGCGCGCAGCTCGGCAAGGTCTTCCCGGTAGCGCTTCAGATGCATGGGATCTGCCCATGTCACGATGAGCGGCGGCACGCCCGGACGATTGCATGGCGGCAGCTCCGGTCGAATCTTGTAGAAAGCCGGTTGATACGCCGTGTGTCCCTGCAGCACGGCGATCCCCGGCGAATGGTCGCCCGCTTCGTGTCCGGTCGGCCAGTAGACCGAACTGCGCTGCATGAACCCGTACCGCACGCCGTTGCGCTCGACAATGACCGGAGCATACGCACTCTTGCGATCGGCACCGGCGCCGACATTCGGAATTCCCAGCGACTTCAGGGTCGCGCACGACGACGTGATTGCCTCGGCGCCGTAATTCACGTTGTTCGCGTTGCCGATGGCGTCCAGGCCGAGCAATTTGAGCGCCTCGCCGGTCTTCGGGGCCGCAAAGAAACCTTCATCCCGCAATTCGTGGGTGTTCACACGGTCGTACAGGCAGCATTCGAGATTGGCGAAGCGGCAGTTTGCCGTCGCCATGTACTCACGCACCTGCCGAAACGGAACGGCGGGATCTGCGACGTTCATCAGGTTGATGTCGCCCAACAGGGCAAGCGAGTGCTTCACGGGACTTCCTCCGAATACGAGCGCGCGGCGCGGAGCCGGAATCATGCAGCAGATCCACCCCCTGCGCCACCCCGGTGACCGCAGCCCCCTCTTGACGCGACCATCGTCTCGTACAGCGCGCCTAGACCCGAGCCGCACCGCCGCAACGCGCCACAACCGAACACCCCGATTAGAATTCGGTCTGATCTCCGTCAGGAATGCCCATGCCCAAGCTGCGCATCGACCCCGACCTGCTCCTCCACTACGTCGTGGACGACTACACGGATCCTTGGCGCAAGCCGCAGACGATCGTTCTCCTGCACGGGCTCGGGGAAAGCAGCGCCGTCTGGTACGGCTGGGTACCACCACTCGCACGGCACTATCGCGTGGTACGCCCGGATTTGCGCGGCTTCGGCGCCTCGACGTCGATGCCGAAAGGCTTTCCGTGGAGCATCGATCTGCTCGTTGCCGATACGCTCGCGCTGCTCGATGCGCTCGAACTCGAACGCGTGCACCTCGTCGGCGCCAAGCTTGCCGGCACCGTGGCACGCGCCTTCGCGGCCCGTCACCCCGAGCGCATGCATACCCTCACTGTGGTCGGCTCGCCGCCGCCCTACTGGGAAGGCCGTGCGGAGCGCCTGCCCGGGATGATCGAGGACCTGCGCACACTCGGCGTCGAAGGCTGGGCACGCAAGAGCATGAGCAGCCGTCTCGGCTCGGCGTTTCCGGTGGAAGGCGTCGAATGGTGGATACGCCACATGGGGCGTACCGACATGGAAAGCCAGATCGGCTTCATGACGCATATCGAGTGCGCCGACATTCGCGTCGACCTGCCGCAGATCCCCTGTCCGACGCTCGTGCTGACATCCACCGGCAGCGGCGTGGCATCCGTCGACGAGACGCGCGCCTGGCAGCAGCAGATTCCAGCGTCGGAGCTATACGTGGTCGACAGCGATTCCTACCACGTCGCCGCGAGCGATGCGCAAGCCTGCGCCCGGGCAACGATCGAGTTCATCCGCCGGCGCACTTGACGCGCTGCAGCTTTCCGCGGGCGAAATATCGGGGCATACTGCCGCGAGCGCCGGACAGGCGCTGTATTGCACACACCACCAAAGGGGTTTCGATGGAACTTGCCGCTCGCCGACACATGGCGCCCGACGTCGCCGGCGCCATAGAACTGTGCTACACGAATGGCTGGACCGACGGATTACCCGTCGTCCCGCCGACCGCCGATCGCGTCGAGGCAATGCTGAAAGCCGGCGGCCTGGCGCCCGACCACACGCTCGCCTACATCGAAGACCGGCAAGTCTCGGTGACTGTCGAGAAGGCCGCCATCAATGCGGTCATGGCGGGATGCAAACCGGAATACATGCCGGTCATCGCGGCAACGGTCGAAGCCCTGGGCGATAAACTCTACGGTTACCACGGCCCGGCCACCAGCACGTCGGGTTCGGCGGTATTCATGGTGGTCAACGGTCCCATTGCACGCGAGCTCGACATGAACTGCGGCCACAATCTTTTCGGCCCCGGCTGGCGCGCCAACGCAACGATCGGGCGTGCCATCCGCCTCATCATGCGCAATGTATTCGGCAGCATCCCGGGCGAACTCGACCAGAGCTGCATGGGCCATGGCGGCAAGTATTCCTTCTGCATCGCCGAGAACGAAGCCGAAAGCCCGTGGCCGCCGTTCCACACCACGCGCGGCTTCAGGGCCGATCAGAATGCCGTGACGATCTTCGCTGCGCTCTCACCGCACCAGTTTTCGAACCGCCTGAGTGCCGATCCGGAAGGCGTACTCGAAACCTGCTGCGCCCACATGAAGATCTCCGCCGGCGCCGGTCGCCAGCAACAGCACATCCTGGTGTTCGGCGGCGAACATTCGGTCATTTTCAAGCGCGCCGGCTGGAGCCGGGAACAGGTGCAGCAGTTCTGCTTCGATCACTCGCAATCCACGGTGGCCGAATTGAAGCGCGCCCACATCGTACCCGGGGACGTCGCCCCCGAAGACGAGCGCACGCTGCTGCCGCTGGTGCGCACCCCACAGGATTTTCTCGTCATTTCCGCAGGCGGCAAGGCCGGCGTTCAGTCGGCCTTCATCCCCGGCTGGGGCAGCATGAACGGCTCGCAGAGCGTAAGCAGGGAAATCCGCCGGCCCGCATGAGCCGGCTTTGAGCATCGACGTCAACCACCAAGGAGTCGATATGGCAATACAGATCCTCGATCCCACCACCGAAGCCTCCGGGCGGCGCATCAATTACGCCGCACGTCCGGAGTCGCTGGCGGGCCTCACCATCGGGCTCGTCGACAACACCAAGCACAACGCCGATCAGATCCTCGTGCGGATCGCCGGTATCCTCGAAAAGGAACACGGGGCGAAGACACACCTCATCCGCAAGAAGAAAAGTGCCGGTGTCGCACCCCACACCGAAATCGTCGAAGAGTACAAGGGCGCCTGCGATATCATCATCGCCGGCGTGGGCGATTGAGGGTCATGCAGCTCGGGCAGTGTGCTCGACAGTATCGTATTCGAACAGCAGGGCATTCCGTCGGCGTCGATCATCACGGACGTTTTCCAGGCAACGGGCCGCGCCATGGCCAAGTCGTGGGGCCTGCCCAACTTCCGTTTCCTGATGATGCCCCATCCGATCGCCAACCTGAACGATGAGCAACTCGACGCCGCGGCGCGTGAAATCACGCCGAAGGTCATCGAGCTGCTGCGTGAAGGCCAACCCGACACATGAGATAGCCTTCACACCCACCAATGACGACGCCCGCTTTACGCGGGCGTCGTCATTTGCATCCGTGACTTTTCCGAATCACGACGGGCGAGCCGGCGATGCAGCCCGCCCTTCCAACACCTTGATCAGACCGTCGATCCCCGAGCGCGCAATCTCGGTGGAGAACGTCGTGCGGTACGTCTGGACGAGACTGACCCCTTCGACCACGACGTCGAAGACCTTCCAGGCCTCGGCGGACTTGGCCAGCCGGTAGTCGACGACGACGGGCGGCTTGCCGGAACGATGTGCGATGGTCTGGACAGCCACCTGATCGCCGCTGCCCTGCGGGGCCTTCACTTCGACCCGTTCCGCCGGCTTTACCCCCTCGTCCAGCGCCACGGAGTAGGTGTTCACCAGAAGCCGGCGAAACGCCTTGACCAGGGCATCGCGCTGGGCCTGATTCGCGTCCTGCCACGGACGACCGACCGCAAGCCGCGTCATGCGCTCGAAATCGAAATGCGGCAGCACGATTTCCTCGGCGAGCCGACGCAATTCCTGCGGGCTATTGTCCTGGCGCAAGACTTCGAGCACGCGGTCGACGGTCGATTTCACCAGGGCATCCGGCGCCACTTGCGCCCGGGCAGGGGCAACGATGGTCGTCGCGAGCAGGAGCGCGAATCCATAGAGCAGGCGTTTCATCATCGGGTCTCCAAAGCAAGGCTGGAGCGGATCCGCAACTCACATGCCTCGTCAAAACACGTCCAGGCGGGAACTCGTCGCCTCCGGACGACAACCACGCTTGGGGTTGCGCCGGGATGCGATCTAAACTCTGTCCTCGACGACACACTCGGCAGGCAAGAAGCGATGGCACACGGCATCAGATTGATGGTTTTCGACATGGCCGGCACCACGGTAGAAGACGCAGGCCAGGTTCCCAAGGCCTTTAATGCGGCGCTTGCGGAGTGCGACATTCGCATCTCCGAAGAGCAACTCGCCCGGATCCGCGGCGCATCCAAACGCGAAGCCATTGCCGAGCTGTTGCGAACGTATGGCAAGCCCGCCTGGCAAGGCCGGGCCGAAACAGTCTACGCGACCTTCGTCCGCCATATGGCAAACGAGTTCAACGCCGGCGTACGGGCACTCCCCGGCGCTGAAGACGCATTTCGCTACCTCAAGGAGGCAGGCGTCAAGATCGCGCTTACGACCGGATTCGATCGCGATATCGCAAGTCTCCTGCTGGACGCGCTCGGCTGGAAGACGATCGCCGATCACTTTGCCTGCGGCGACGACGTCCCGCGCGGACGACCCGCCCCGTATCTCATCTATCGCTCGATGGAAGCCGTTGGCATCGACAGCGTGCACGAGGTGGCCACACTGGGCGATACCGTGCTCGATCTGCAGGCGGGATACAACGCAGGCGTGCGTCTGAACATGGGCACGCTTTCCGGTGCCCACGGCCGGTCGAAAATGGAAGGTGAACCGCATACGCATCTGCTGAAGAGCGTGGCCGACCTGCCGGCTCTGCTGCAGTCGATGTGATCAACGCGAAGGCGTCCGAAGGTTGATAGTAGAATGCGCCGTTTATTTCGGCGGCCCTCGTCTGACCCGCACTGAAACACCGGAGCTCACGCGTGCACATCCTCTGTCTCGACCTCGAAGGCGTCCTCGTTCCCGAAGTGTGGATCGAGTTTTCCAAGCGCACCGGGATTCCGGAACTCGCCCGCACCACGCGCGACGAACCGGATTACGACAAACTCATGCGGGGCCGGCTCGATATCCTGCGTGAGCGCAAACTCGGGCTGCCCGACATCCAGGGCGTCATCTCCGGCATGGCGCCGATGCCGGGCGCACACCAGTTCCTCGACACGATGCGAGGCCGCTTCCAGGTGGTGATCCTCTCGGATACTTTCAGCCAGTTCGCACAGCCCCTGATGCGCCAACTCGGTTGGCCGACCATCTTCTGCCACGAACTCGAAGTCGGGGCCGACGGCATGGTCGAGAACTATCGGCTGCGCATGAAGGATCACAAGCGCGAAGCCGTGCGCGCCTTCAAGGCGCTCAATTTCAAGACGATTGCCGCGGGCGATTCCTACAACGATGTCGCGATGCTCGGCGAGGCCCATGCGGGCATCCTGGTGCATCCGCCGGCGAACGTCGTTGCCGAGTTCCCCCAGTTTCCGGTGACGAACAGCTATGCCGAACTGGAAGCGCAGATCATGGAAGCCGCCGCTCGTACTTGAGGCAGGGGCACGCCGAATTCGACGATTGCCTCACGCACTGCCGAGGCGTGCTGCCCTGACGATGCCGATCACGATCATCGGGGCGGCGAAGCCGATCACGATTGCAGCGAGCAGCAGCACGCCCAGTTCGCTATAGTCCGCCGGCACGGTGATCGTCCCGGCGGCATCCCTGACTTCACGCGTCACCGTGAGCATGCCGTTCAGGTGCTTGGTTCCCAATTGGGACGCCGATAGCGCAAGATTGGTGAACGACGCCATCACCGCGAAGTAGGTCGCCTTGAGCCGGGCCGGCGCAGAGTGTGCGATCCAGGCCAGCATGGGGATCATGGCGATCTGGCCCAGCGGGGATTCCAGCGCTGTATTGACCACGGCGATGAACCGGGCGTCGACCACGCCGCCGGTCATCGCGGCCGTCCAGTGATGGATGCCATGATAGAGGCCCAGAATCGGCAGCGACAACAGCGTGCCGGCAATCGTGAGCGCCCCCACGACATACATGATGGACCGCTCGGCCATGAAGCGCCGGAACAGGAACATGCCGAACAGCGTGAGCCCGGCACTGATGAAATCGAGCACGGCGAAGAACTGCTCGTCGAATTTCAACTCGTCGATCATCCACCAGCCGACGCCGGGGCCCGGCCCCGGAATCGCGCGAAAGACGAATATCACGATCGCCGTACCGAGCAGGGTGCGACGCGCCGGCGCGTCCAGCTCGCGCGTGATGCGCCAGATGAGGAACGTCACGATGGCCATGGAGCCCGCAAAGACGATCTCGGCCGAATAGCGCCCCTTGCTGAAACCCACGCTCAGGGTGAATACCACGAACGCAAGACTGCCGCCGAGGATCCACCAGTTCGGTCGTAGGCCCTCCTCGCCGGGCATCACGCGTTGGATCTCGCTCGATGTAAGCCCGAGGTCCGCCAGCCGGCGCCTCTCGCGCCGCACGAGCATGCCCTGAAGCACGACTCCGGCGATCGATACGACGGGAATCACGAGTGCCATGGCATAGATGCGCGCATAGATCTGCGCCTTCTCGGCTTGCGGCAACCCCTGGGCGTCGCTGAACATGACGAGATTCACGATCGAGACGATCAGACTGCCGCCGATGATCGCCACGCGCCCGAGCGTCTGCATCGTGGTGTGCATGAGCTTTCGATCGGCATCCGGCACCGCTTCACCGTTCGAGCCGATCCGAGGCACGGCTTCCACGGTCATGGCGTCGGCCACGACATCCTGCACGACGTACCCCAGGGGCGCGAGGAGGAACGCAACGACGTACCAGGCGTCGACCGGCATGACCGCGCGCATCGCCTCGGTGTGAGCGATCAGACCGTACATGATCAGGAGGCTCACACCGATCAGCGACGCACCGAGGTAGACGAGCAGCGACTTGAACCGCCACAACAAATCCACCAGATGACCGAGCGGCATCTTGAGGGCCCAGGGGATGCCGGCCCAGAAGCCCAGTGCAGCGAGAAACTCGGCCGAAAGTCCGAGATAATCCTTGACGAAAAAGGTACCGACGATGCCGGTCAACCCGGACACCCCGGCCGCCACGTAGACCATGAGCGGCGGCAGGTACGACAGACGCATTTCGCGTCCGAGACTGAGGATATTGCGGTCGAGCCAGTTCGTGATCGACATGATCCTCGGCAGCCGAGAGAACCCGACGGCCGTCGATGGGTCAATAAGGCGTCGGAGTGTATCATCGACCCGCGTGACCACCTTCCGAATCAACCGACGACGCGCCCTCGGCCTGCTTGCCGGCGCGCTCGTCCACCCCCGAGTGAGTGCCATGGCCGAAACCACGCCGCTCTCGTCCCGACTCGCCGTCGCTTCCGGTCAGCGACTTTCCGTGGTGGGCCTCGGCACCTACCAGACCTTCGACGTCGCCGCGAACGCCCCGGAGCGCAGCGAACTGAAGAACGTGCTCGCCACGCTGGTGAAGTCCGGGGGCACCGTGGTCGACTCCTCGCCGATGTACGGCCGTGCCGAGGGTGTCGTCGGCGAGCTCGCCGACGAACTCAAGCTACAGTCCTCGCTTTTCCTCGCCACGAAAGTCTGGACGCGCGGCGCGCAGGCAGGCGCTGCCCAGATGGAAGATTCGCTGCGCCTGCTGCGTACCCCCCGGATAGACCTCATGCAGGTCCACAACCTCGTCGACTGGCGCACCCATTTGAAAACACTGCAGTCCTGGCAACATCAGGGCCGCATCCGCCACCTGGGCATCACCCACTACCATGCCGGCGCCTACGGTGAATTGATGGACGTGATGCGTACCCGCGCCTTCGCCTTCGTTCAGTTCAACTATTCGGTCGGCGAACGGGAAGCCGAAGAACGCCTGCTGCCGCTCGCGGCCGAACTCGGCATGGGCGTCCTGATCAATCGCCCCTTCGCACAAGGCGGCCTCTTTGCGCGCGTGCGCGGCAAGCCGCTGCCCGCCTGGGCATCCGAATTCGACTGCTCGACGTGGGGTCAGTACTTCCTCAAGTGGATCCTCGGGCATCCGGCCGTCACCTGCGTCATCCCGGGTACGAGACGTGTAAGCCACCTTACCGACAATCTCGGCGCCGGCCAGGGTCGCCTGCCCGATGCCGCACAGAGGTCGCGGATGCTCACCTACCTGCAAACACTTTGACACATGGATTACATCGTCCGATTGATCGTCGTCACCGCGGTGCTCGTCCAAATGAGCGGCTGCAGTACCGTCAAGATCGCCTACAACCAGGCTGACCACATCGCCGCCTGGACGATCGACGATTACTTCGAACTCGACGCGGAGCAAAAGGCTGCGTTCAAAGCCAGATTCGAACGCTTCCACGCCTGGCATCGCAGCACCCAGTTGCCCGAGTATGCCGACTTGCTCGAGTCGGCCCATCAACGTGTGAGCACCGGCGCTTCTCCCGCCGATGCGGAATGGTTGACGAGCGCTTTCCGGGCGCGGTTGGAAACGATCACCCGGCATACGTATCAGGATGCCGCACTGTTTCTCTCGCGCCTGAGCGACGACCAGATCGCGGCGGCCCGCAAGGAAATGGACAAGCGGAACCGGAAATTCGCCCGCGAGCGCGGCCTGGGCGCCTCCGAGGACGAACAGCGCCGCCTGCAGGCAACGCGTCAGATCGAGCGCATCGAGCAGTGGACGGGTCCGCTCAGCGCCGCCCAGGAGGCCAAGGTCCGCGCCATGAGCCGTGGGCTGCCGCTCATCACGGAATTGCGCCACCAGGAGCGACTGCGCCGCCAGGACGAATTCCTGGCCCTCATGCAGCAGAGAAAGAACGTTGACGCCTTCGCACCTCGATTGCGCGACTGGGTCATCGACTGGGACAAGACACGGCCCGCAGCCTACCAGCGCCAACACGCGCGGTTCATGCAGGAGACTTCGCGCATGTACCTCGCCCTACTCGACATGCTCACCCCCGAGCAGCGCCAGCACGTGCTGTCGGTCATACGGCGATACCAGCAAAGCTTCCGGGAGCTGGCCGCCCAGGTGCCGCGACAACAGTCGGCTCAGGCGCAGTAGACCGTCAATTCCCCTGATCCCACCGACGTGCAGTCGGCGCATATAATCGGGTCGACCAACGGACCCGACCCATGCCCCACTATCCCGGACGTATCGATTCCAAACTACCCAATGTCGGCACGACGATCTTCACCGTCATGTCGAGACTTGCGCTCGAGCACAACGCCATCAATCTGTCGCAGGGCTTCCCCGACTTCGACTGCGATCAGAAGCTGCGCGATCTGCTGACCAAGGCAATCAATTCCGGACTCAACCAGTATCCGCCGATGGCCGGCATACAGATCCTGCGCGAGCGCATCGGCGAGAAGATGCAGAATCTCTACGGCACGGCCTACGATCCGGAGCATGAGATCACCGTCGTACCCGGCGCGACGTATGGAATATTCACGGCCGTGGCGGCTTTCATTCGACCGGGCGACGAAGTCATCCTCTTCGAGCCCACGTACGACTGCCATCAGCCTGCCGTCGAAACCGCCGGTGGGAAACCGGTCTTCGTTCCGCTGGAAGCACCGGACTACCACGTCGATTGGGCGAAGTTCCAGGCCGCCATCACGCCGCGCACGAAGATGGTCATCGTCAACACACCCCACAATCCGACCGGTACAGTGATGTCGGCCGAGGACATGCGCACGATGGAAAGCATCCTGCGCGGTACCGACATCGTCGTGGTCAGCGACGAAGTCTACGAACACATCGTGTTCGATGGCCACGCACACCAGAGCGCCACGCGCTTCCCCGGGCTCGCGGAGCGCACGCTCTTCGTCTCGTCCTTCGGCAAGACGTACCATGTCACCGGCTGGAAGATGGGCTATGTTTGCGCCCCGAAGGAACTCATGGTCGAGTTCCGCAAGGTGCACCAGTTCAACGCTTTCGTCTCGAATGCGCCCGTCCAGTACGCGTTTGCCGACTACATGCTGGATCCGGGACCGTACCTCGAACTGTCCCACTTCTACCAGAAGAAGCGCGACCTCTTCAGGGAAGGGATCGCCGGCTCGCGTTTCCGGCTGATGCCGAGCCGCGGCACGTTCTTTCAGTGCGTCGGGTACGAAGCAATCACCGACGAACGCGATACCGATCTCGCCATCCGCCTCACGAAGGAGCGCGGCGTCGCCTCGATCCCCGTGTCGGTCTTCTATCACGTGCCGCGCTACGACAAAGTATTGCGTTTCTGCTTCGCGAAGAAGGATGAAACGCTGCTGCGCGGCGTCGAAATCCTGTGCAAGATCTGAAGCCGCACGACTGGCTCGGCTTCCTCCTTGCACTGGCCGACCTCGCCGAGCCGATCGCCACGCGCTGGTTCCGGTGCGACGATCTCGACGTCTCGCTCAAAGCCGATCAATCGCCCGTGACGGTTGCCGATCTCGAGATCGAACGCGCGGTACGAAGTGCAGCCGTGGCGGCCCACCCCGACCTCGGCTTGATCGGCGAGGAATACGGTTCCACCGCTGAAAAACAGGCAAACCTCGTGATCGATCCGATCGACGGGACCGCCAACTTCGCTCGCGGCATTCCGATTTTTGCCACCCTGCTCGCGATCGAGGTCGATGCGCAGATCGTTGCCGGCGTCGTGGCCGCCCCCGCGCTCGGCACCCGCTGGTATGCCGCTCACGGCCAGGGCGCATGGCGCAACGGCCGCCGGATTCGCGTTTCGACTGTCGCGGACGTCGCAACGGCTCAGGTCTTTCACGGCGGCATGGCCGGTGCCGAGCGAACGGGTGAATTGCCGGGGCTGCTGCCCCTGCTTCGGGCGAGCAAGCGCCAACGCGGCTTCGGGGATTTCTACCAGCACGTCCTGGTGGCGGAGGGTGCGGGCGAGATCGCCATCGACGTAGGACTCTCCCCCTGGGACATCGCGGCACTCGTCGTCGTCACCGAGGAAGCAGGCGGCCGCGCGACAACCCTCGCGGGCGACTCGAACATTCGCGGGCGCAGCCTGCTCACGACGAACGGTCATTTGCATGAAAGCGCCCGCTCTATGCTGCTCGGCGGCCCCGATACATGCCAAGTCGGCGAAGCACGCTCAAGCCGCCTATAATCCTTTCTCATATCGGCCCTGCAACCCGCCACCAAGGCGCCATCGAAACGACCGGCATGAATAGCAACTCGTCCGTCTGGGTCATCATCATCCTGCTCGCCGTCGTCGGGATATTCGCCTACGGCATCGTCAAGGCACGCAGGGCCCGCGAAGCCCACCGGGCGCGATCCGACGAACGGGCAGCCGCGATGCTTCTCGCCATGCATCAGGAGACGGCGCGCTCGCGTGCCGTCCCCGAGCCCGATCGACGCGATCCCTCGCCGCGCGCTGCCGCCGCCGCACCGCCGGTGTCGGCCCCGGTGAAGCACACCCTGCAACGCAAACCGCGTCTGCTCGAGGAAAACCAGCGGCTGCTCTATCTCGTTCTGCGTGCGGCAATGACGGACCATGTCATCATGGCCAATATCCGCATCGCCGATCTGGTCGACCTCGGCACCAGTCCGAACTATTCGGAGCGCGAGACGAAACTGCGTCTGCTGCAACAGGAGCGCATCGACTGCATGGTGTGCACGAACGAGCTCGTGCCCGTGGCCGCCGTGATGATTTACGACCATGCCCTCGGCGTACCCGAAGAGCGTGTCAAGACCGATGCACTGCGCGAACTGGGCATGAAGTTTCTGCGCTTTCGCAGCGACAATCTGCCCAAACCGGCCGAGATGCGCGGTTTGATTTTGAGCTAACCTCCCCTTCGATTTCGGAGCATCACGTGCCTAACGTCGACATCATGGAACTGCGTCGGGATCTCGCCTGCGCCCTGCGGTGGGCGACCCGGTATGGCCTGCACGAAGGCATCTGCAATCATTTCAGCGTGCGACTGCCCGGGATGCCGGAGCGTTTTTTGATCAACCCCCAGGGGCTGCACTGGGCCGAGATCACCGTGGGCGATCTGCTCGTGGTCGACAGCGACGGCCATGTTCTGGAAGGTCGACACACCGTCGAGCCGACCGCCTTCTACATTCATTCAGCCATCCACCGCGCCCTCCCCGACGCCTTCTGCGTGATGCATACCCACATGCCCTATGCCACCGCACTCACCGTCGCCCGCGATGCGAAGCTGGAATGGGCGAGTCAGAATGCCCTCAAGTTCTATGGCCGCGTTGCCTACGAAGAGGGCTACAACGGTCTCGCACTCGATGCGGCCGAAGGCACGCGGCTCGGCACGAAACTCCAGGGCTCGGACGTGCTGTTCCTCGCCAATCATGGCGTCATCGTGCGCGGCAAGTCGATCGCCGAAACATTCGACGATCTGTACTATCTCGAACGCGCCTGCATGCATCAAACCCTCGCCATGACGACGGGCAAAGCCCTGCGGATCGTGCCGGACGAGATTGCCCGACACACGGCGGCACAGATGGCGGGCGAATCGCAGCAGGCATCATTGCATCTCGCCGCCTTGAAGCGCATTCTCGATCGCGAGGCGCCCGAGTGGGCAAGTTGCGCCTGAGCCCGCCTGCAGCTGCGGCGCACGACCGACGACCGACGGCGCTGGCCGGATACGTGCCGAAGCCGCAGAATCGGGTCTTTTCCGCCATTCAATAGCGATGCTTTCAGAAGCTGCCATTCGAGACCAGATCCCGCGCCTGCGCCGTTACGCAAGAGCCTTGACCGGCAATCGCGACACGGCCGACGATCTGGTACAGGACACCCTCGAACGGGCATTGTCGCGCAGCGCGCTGTTCCGCCCCGGCGGCGATCCGCGTCCCTGGCTATTCACCATCATGCACAACCTCTTCGTCAATCAGGTGCGTTCGGCTGCCGCGCGGCGGACGACGCAACTCGACGCTGAAGCCTACGAACCGATCACCCATGATTCGACCCAGGACGGCCTTGCTCTGCGAGACCTGTCCCGCGCCCTGGCCGAGGTGCCGGACGATCAGCGTGAAGTCCTGCTGCTGATCGGTCTCGAAAATCTCTCGTATGCCGATGCCGCGGGCATTCTGGGTATACCTGTCGGCACCGTGATGTCTCGCCTCTCCCGAGGGCGCGAGCGCCTGCGCGCCACACTCTCGGGCGTCGCGGATGCACCGTCCCTGAAGGTGATCAAATGAGTACCGAGAAGATCACCGAGGACATGCTGCAGGCCTACGTCGACGAGCAGCTCGCACCCGCGGAGCGCTTGCAGGTCGAGACGCATCTCGCGAGCCATCCCGACGTCGCGGCGCGCATCTCCGACTTTCAGAAACAGCGTCACTTGCTGCAGGCAGCGTACGCCGAGGTTCTGACCGAGCCGATCCCGGAGGCGTTGAGTCGACCGCGCCGTGTCGCGTCGGGATCGACGCTGTGGCGGGTCGCAGCCGTGCTGGTGTGGATGACCGTAGGCGCAATCCTGGGCTGGGGCGTCCGCGATCGTCAGGCCGTACCCGCGCCGGCGCAGACAGCCGACATCGGCAATGACCTGATCGGACGTGCGCGCATGGCCCATGTCATCTACACCGCCGAGCAGCGGCGTGCGGTCGAAGTCCCTGCGAGCCAGGAAGACGACATGATCCGCTGGCTCTCGAAGCGCATGAATACCGCCGTGCGCGTACCGGATCTCACCGCTCACGGATTTACAGCGCTCGGCGGTCGCCTGCTGCCCGGCGTGGACGGGCCCGCGTGTCAGATCATGTACCAGAACGAAGCCGGAAAACGCCTCACGATCTACCTTGCCCGCGATTCCGGCAAGGTACGCCCGGTGGAATTCAGCGATCGGGACGTCGTGCACGTCGTGGTCTGGAGCGACGGCAAGCTCGCGTTCGCCGTCAGCGCCGACCTCGATCGCGAGGCGTTGGGACGCATTGCCGCGACGATCGGCAGCAGGACCCAGCCTCGGAGCTGAACCGGGCGACTCACTCGCCAGCTTCCCTGGTCGCATCACGATATCCATCCCGGCGCTCCCGATTACGGCGGACTTGCGATCGAGGCCACGACCCCAATCTCTACCGTGGCCTGAAGGTCGCTTGACATGCCCGCGACGTCGACCTGATACCATGAGTACGACGCGGTGGACCAACCGCAACGAGAGGGTTCGGTGGAAAACAAGACCCAGTTCAACGTCTGGTACTTCATCATCGCAAGCATTGCGGTGCTCTACATGGCCGATGCCTGGAAGCAGTACCGTCAGGTCGAACCCATCTCTTACAGCGAGTTCCAGAACCTGCTCGAAGCCGGCAAGGTGAAGGAAATCGCCATCCTCGACAACTTCATCCAGGGCACGCTGGCGCAACCCGATTCGAATGGACGCGACCAGTTCATCACCACGCGGGTCGAACTCGATCTCGCCCGGGATCTCGCCAAGTACGACGTGAAGTTCACCGGCGTCGTACAAAGCACGTGGCTGAAGGATCTGCTCGGGTGGGTGATCCCGGCCATCGTCTTCTTCGGCCTCTGGATGTTCCTGATGCGGCGCTTCGCCGAAAAGCAGGGACTCGGCGGCGGATTCATGTCGATCGGCAAGAGCAAGGCAAAGATCTACATGGAGACGGATACCAAGGTTTCCTTCGACGACGTTGCCGGGGTCGATGAGGCCAAGGACGAACTGCGGGAAGTCGTGAACTTCCTCAAGTCCCCGGAGCAGTACAGTCGGCTCGGCGGGCGCTTGCCGAAGGGGGTGCTGCTCGTCGGCCCGCCGGGCACCGGCAAGACGCTGCTCGCGCGTGCGGTCGCAGGCGAAGCCGGGGTACCGTTCCTGTCGATCAGCGGATCGGAGTTCGTCGAAATGTTCGTCGGGGTCGGCGCGGCGCGCGTGCGCGACCTCTTCGAACAGGCGCGTCAGAAAGCGCCTGCGATCATCTTCATCGACGAACTCGATGCGCTCGGACGCGCCCGCGGCGCATTCGGCGGCATGGGCGGTCACGACGAGAAGGAGCAGACGCTCAACCAACTCCTCGTCGAAATGGATGGATTCGACCCGAGCGCCGGGCTCGTGCTGCTTGCCGCGACGAATCGACCCGAGATTCTCGATCCCGCGCTGCTGCGCGCCGGACGCTTCGATCGGCAGGTGCTGGTGGACCGCCCCGATCGCGTCGGGCGGGTGCAGATCCTCAACGTACATCTGAAGAAAGTGCGATTGGGTCGCGATGTCAGCCCGGAGGAGATTGCAGCGCTCACGCCCGGGTTCTCGGGCGCAGACCTCGCCAATCTGGTCAACGAAGCTGCCCTGCTTGCCACGCGACGCAGCGCCGAATCGGTCGAGATGCAGGATTTCAATGCCGCCGTCGAACGCATCGTGGCAGGGCTGGAGAAGCGCAATCGCCTGCTCAATCCGCATGAGCGGCGCGTCGTCGCCTACCACGAGATGGGCCATGCGCTGGCGGCGAGCGCGATCCCCGGCAGCGATCCGGTGCACAAGATTTCGATCATTCCGCGCGGCGTGGGCGCCCTCGGCTACACCATCCAGCGCCCGACGGAGGATCGCTTCCTCATGACGCGCACGGAACTGGAGAACAAGATGGCCGTGCTCCTCGGCGGGCGGGCCGCCGAGCATATCGTCTTCCAGCATTTGTCGACGGGCGCTGCGGACGACTTGCAGAAGGTCACCGACATCGCACGCTCCATGGTCATGCGATACGGCATGGACGCAACGCTGGGACACGTCGCCTATGAATCCGACCGACGCTCCTACCTGGGCAACGGCAGCCTGGCTGGTAGTGAGCGCACTTACTCTGAAGCAACCGCGCGCGAAATCGATCGCGCCGTGCACGACCTGATCGAGGCCGCGTTCGATCGCACCGTGGGGCTACTCACCGCTCGTAGGGCCATCCTCGAAGCGGGCGCGCATCAACTGCTGGAGAAGGAAACGATCACGGAAAAGGAATTGCACGCGGTCATTCAGTCGGGGACGGCGTAAACGCCTGTTCGATCGACCGAACTACTGCGGCGCAAGCGGCGGCGCGCCAGGCGGCAGCTTCCCGTATCGGGCAAAGTACTCCCGGTCGAGCTGTGCATCCTTCTTGTAGTGGGGCACCCGGAAGACGTAGCGCTTCCAGTTCTGCAGACGGAACGGGACGTCCTTCGCCTCTTCTTCCCAGTAGCGATCCCCGAGCACGATGTTGTCCTCCACGTCCATGAGCCAATTCGCCTTGGAGCGTTCACTGCCGAACAAATAGAGCTTACCCTGGTGGATCGTGAACACATTTGCATGAATGTTGGCCTTCAGGGCATACGGGGCGCCGCTCGCGCAAAAACCGGCGTATTGCGGGAGGTAGCGCTGCGGATCGGCCAGAAAGCGCGTCCGGTGTTCATCCTTCGAGAATCGGTACGTAACGCCGTCATGCTCCGCACGCAGGGCGGGATCGCCCTTCACGACCCGATGCTCGGTGAAATAGGCCACGGGATCGTTGCCGCGCAGCATCAGCTGCTCGTCGCTTCCGTCGCGCACCGTGTTGCGTACCGTGCCGCAGCCCGCAGCGATCAGTGCGATGGCAATCAGCATCAGCCGAACGATGGCGATTCGCGCGTGCTGCAATCGAGTCATATTCCCTCCGCGACATAAGGCGATTCCACGCCGTAAGAACTCATTCCCACCGGATCGAAGCCCAACAGGCGATGGATCTCCGCGGCAAGACTCTCGCCGCCGACGTTCACCACGAGATAACGATGGCTGCCGAGCCACTTCATCTCTCGCCGCAGCGCCGCCCCTCGCTTGAGGTACAGCATCACTTCGGCGTCGGGATACCGGCCACGAACCTGTGCCAGTTCCCGCGCTGTCGGTCGGTGCGGCATCGGTGCGCCGTCGAAGCGACGCCCGATGCAGCTCGCCGCCACGGCGCAACGTGCTGCGCCAGGAATCGGCACCAGGCGAGGAGCGTCACCGCATGCGAGATCGAGGAGCGCCCGGTAGGGATCGAATCCACCGACACGCGCATAGAGACCAGCGAGCTGCGATGCCATGCGCGGATTGATCTCGATCAGCATGAGTTGGTCGGCATCGGGATCCCAGAACGCTTCGAGATTGAAGAATCCGTGGTCATACCCCAGCGCCGCGAAGACTCGCTCGGCAATGTCCGTCAGCCGCTGCATCACCTTGGCCGGCAGCTGCGACGGATGCACGAAGCGATGGAACTGGTCGGTGCCGGGATACATCAGCGCATCGCTCGCTCCAAGGACATTCAACCGTCCTTCGCGCAGCCAACCATCGAGGTTGACCTCGATGCCCCGGGCGGGACTTTCCACGATCAGATGGTGAGCATCGATCTCCTGCTCGGGTGCGAATCGGGCGGCGAGATCGTTGTACGGTTTGACCAGTCGACGAATGATCCACTCCTCCGCCCGACCGAAGTGCAGATGCCGCTGCAGTTCGGACCGATCGCGGACCAGGCGCGTCAGCACGGAAAACGTGGCCCGAACCGGCTTGACATAAAACGGGAACGCCAGCCCGAGACGCTCGACGTCGAGCGTGCCGAAGGGGAAGACCGCAAACGCCGGCACCGCCTCCGGCGCAGCGCGCGTCTGGGCGAGGCGCGAATAGTACTTGTGCTGCGCGGCGATCAGCGCACGAGGCGGGGAACCGGGCAAGCCCAGCATCGCCGCGAGCACGGCGGCGATCGTCGCACCAAAGTACTCGTTGTTGCTGATCACGCCATCGATCCGGCCGCGCCAGCGCTGCGCGAGCTGCTCCACGAAACGGCAGGCATCGAAGGTGGCAAGGCGCACGTTCGACGGAAAGCGAAACAGGTCGAACCCGGCATAGACGAGCTCGATATCGTCCGCTGCGGCGCGACGCAGTGCGGAAGGGTCCCATTCCTTGGGAAACAACACGAGGACGCGACGGCGAACGCGAGGCATCGTTTCAATCCTGCCTTGTCGCCGCCATGGTACGCACCCGTGCGGACGCAATGTAGTTGGTACCCAGCATGAATGTCGACATGCGGAAGTCTTCGAGACAGGGCAGGAGTCGGGCCCAGGGCGCATCCAGCCCGTTCAGCGTCGTCACATAAGGCCTCGCCTTGAGGATGCGCCACCATCGCAGCGGTAGGAACCAGACCGACGGATGTTTGATGCCCGCCAGGGCTACCCGGGCGCCCGGACGCGAATGGGCGAGAATGTTCGACAATGCTGCCGAGGACTGCAGAACATCATGCGTGTAATTGAACAGGACGGCGTCGTACGGCCCGTCAAGGTCGGCTGACTCCATCGGCGCTGTCACGACGCGCACGTTCTTCCACCCCGACGTGACCACGCGCCGCTCGGCCAGGGCCGTCATGTCGGCACTCACGTCGACGCCGGTGACGAATCCGGCATCCCCCACGCCTTCGCGCAGCATCGGAAAGGACAATCCGGTTCCGCAGGCGACGTCGAGGACGCGCTCACCGGAACTCAGCCCGAGCAGTCCGATGGTCCGCTGCCTCAATGCAAAAGTCCGGCGTGCGCTCGCATCGTAGCCGCAAGCACGCGACCGATACTTGCAAATGGCGAGCTTGGGGTCGGGCCCTGAGGTCGTCCCCATCGCTACTGCATCCTGAACATCCGACCCACCCGTTCCCATTGATCGAACCGTGACATGACGTGCGTGCAATAACCCGATACCGCAACCAAGCGGCACACCGGGAGAATTCGATCGGCAGTCCGAATGGGTTACACCCCTCTCGCAATTTTTGCTCCGCCTCGACCCGGGTTGCACGGTCGGGCTCAGCGGTATTTCGCCGCCGTGATGAACTGACCGAACGTTTCGCACCAGACGATCGCCGCGGAATAGTTGGCGGCATCGATGCCGTCGGGGATCACGACGATGAAGTTGCTGAACGTCTTCACGTCGCCGACGCGCACCATGGATGGCTTGAGGCGCACGAAGTCGGCCTCGGTCTCGACGAACTCCGGCGACAGGTAGAGCTTGTAGTCCGGCCCGGGGGCGAGTTTTCCCTGGAACACGATGTGTCTGTAACCAATGGACACTTCCCCCTCGCCCCAGTGGAACGCGTCGCTGTCTTTCAGATCGCGGCGAAACTGCCCCTTGTAGCGTGCAGAAAACGACTTTGCATGCACTTCCGACTGGGATGGCGCCGGCGGCGCAATGAGTATCGGCAAGGCATAGATGCCCAAGGCGAACCCGATACCCAGAGCGGCGAGGTGGGTGGCAGCGAGGACCAGTTTTCTCACGAAGATGGCGCCTTATCGTTCGGCGTTGCGAATGTCGGTCAGAAATCTTCGCGCATCTGCGCGGCGGTAAGCGCCTTCATGCGCCGGCGATAGGTCGTTACTTCCTGGAAGGACACGATGGTCTGCCGCCGAAAACCCGCGTAGGACTCGATGAACGCATCGAGCGAGGCGTAAGGTCCATCGATGTGACCTGGACGACTGGAATCCGCGAAGAAGTAACGTCCGCCTTCGGCTTCGTAGGATGCCAGCCAGTGCCGCCGCAGGACTTCACCCTCGACGATCACCGGATCGAACTCGATCATGACGTACCGCGGCCGGGTCGTCGGCGCAATCGCCGTGAGCGTCTCGACCGCGAACCGCGCCAGATCCACGCAGATGCCTTGCGGCCGAGCGTAGAACGCCGCCGGCGTGTAGATGACATCCGTACTGCCTGCGACCGAGCGCTGCGTCTCGGACAACTGCAGCGCACGGGCGCGGTCGTAGCGAAACGACACACCGATCCACGCATTGATCTCTTGCGGCGAACGCCAACGCTCGATCGCTTCGTCGAAGGAAGCGACCGCGGGTGGGCGGTCCGAAGCGGCACAGTCCGATGAGAAAAGCAGCACGTTCGCCGCGCAGGCCATGACTACCGAAAGGATGCTTCTCGCGTCCATCGTTCGTCGGCCTCCCGATTCCATCGTGGCGTGCACATGCACGCCACGATCATGCCGCCGGGACGGATGCGAGGCAAGCGCCGTGCGCGCTGCGCGTAACCGGCAACGCCCCCATGGCGGGACGCTTGTACCGCGGCGAGGCGATCACCGCTGACGCCCCCCGTTTCCCTGAGCGAACTACTTGACGGCAGCGGCCTCGGCCTTCGCACGCTTGTCGGCACGAACGACGCCCACACCGATACCTACGCACAGGCCGACGAAAACCACAAAGAACACGCCGATCCAGAACCCGCTGACCGGTTCCTGCATCGCCGCCTGTTCGATCTCGTCCGCGGCAAGGGCCAGACTGCACACCAGACTCATCATACTGCCGACGGCAAACTTCCGAATTGCGTTCATGATCGCTTCTCCGTTGGGATGGGATGCGCAACCGGAGCCGGAAACTGCCATCCGGCGGCTACGCAATGTCACGAAGCTTAGTGACACGCCCTTACGGGAAACTTACTGAGTGACCTCGATCGAGACCATGAACGCAGAAATTTCAAGACAACCGAGGATTTGGCGGGCGCACGGGAGGAACTAAAAGCCGCCGATACCACCCTGGCCGGGAACGCCGCCACCGATACCCCCTTGGCCGGGCAAACCGCCGCCGATGCCTGGTTCGTAGCCGCCTGCCCCCGGATGTCGGCGCGGCAGCGTTTCTCGCGTCGTACCGGTTCGCGAATCGTAAGTCGAATAGCCACCGCCGCGCCGCGGTACCGTCTCGCGATAGTTCCCGCTCTCGTGATCGAAGACCGACACACCGCCCCCCTCGCGAGGCACGGCATCGACCGCGTGCCCCCTCTGATAATCGAAGCAGCTGTAGCCGCCGCCCTGACGGCGAACGCAGTCGACCTGGGCCGCTGCAGCGGCAGAAAGCGACATGAGGACAGCGAAAATCCACCACGAATGCCGATGACTCACCATTTCATCACTCCCGATAACGATCCGTGTGGTCCAACGCCAGCGCCGACGTCCATCGGCAATTACCGAGCATGCGCCGGATACGCCCCCTGGTCCAGTGCATCCGTTCACACCCCAAACGAAGTTCAACCTGTTCGATCTCGCCCGGTCGACGGATCGCGAGTTGCTGATCCTCGTGGAGAGGGCCGCTGCGTACACCGCTCGGCACCGAAGACTACCCACTACCGACGGGGACCGCTGGCGTGGCCTCGGCCAATCGCCCCGGGCCCTCGTCGGAGCGATCGACGACGAGCCGCCGCTGATGCAATGCCGTCAACCCGGGTCGATGACCGATACTGACGATCGTCGTTCGCGGCAGCTGATGCAGCAGTTCGTACATGTGCCGCTCGCTGGATTCATCGAGCGCACTCGTCGCCTCGTCGAGGAACAGCCACTCGGGACGATGCAGCCAGGCGCGGACGAAGCCGATTCGCTGCTGCTCGCCTCCCGAGAGCATCAACGCCCAATGCTGCGACTCGTCCAGCCGTTCGCGCAGATGGTCGAGCCCGCAGCGGGACACCGCATCCAGCATCGCGGCATCGGCAAACGCTTCGGGCGAAGACGGATACGCAAGGACTTGACGCAGCGTACCAATGGGCAGGTACGGCCTCTGCGGCAAGAACAACATGCGCTCGCCCTGGGGCCACAGGACACGACCGGCGCCGAACGGCCAGATCCCGGCAAAGGCACGAAACAGCGTGCTCTTGCCCGATCCGGAAGGGCCGGTCACCAGGGTGGACTCCCCCGGTTTGAGCAACAGATCGACGTCGTCGAGCAATACCCGCCCGTTCGGAAGGCGCACCATCACGCCTTCGGTCTGCACGTCCGAGCGCGCCTGCGCCACGCGTTCCACGCCTGGAGAACTGACCGCTTCGCCGGCCGCGGCATCCATCGCCGTGCGGAATCCGATGAGCCGATCGACGGTTGCCTTCCATTCCGCCAGACGCGCATAGGCATCGATGAACCACGACAGGGATCCCTGCACCTGACCGAATGCCGACGCAGTCTGCATCAAGCCGCCCAACGCGATGGCTCCCGAGAAATAGCGAGGCGCCACGACGACATACGGAAAGATGACGGCGAGTTGACCATAGAACGACTGAAACCACGTGAGCTTCTTCTGCCGGCGCATGATCCCCCACCAGTTGTCGGCCACCGCGAGAAAGCGGCGCATGAAGCCGCGCTTTTCGTCCTCTTCGCCGGCATAGAGCGCCACGGCCTCGGTGTTCTCGCGAAAGCGAACCAGGGAGAAGCGAAAGTCGGCCTCGACGCGCTGCTGCATGAAATTCAGTCCGACCAGGGGCTGCCCGATGAGGTGCACGAGCCACGTGCCGACCACCGCATAGATCAGCGCGACCCAGACGAGATAGCCATGGACAGGAATGCCGTCCCCGATCGGAATCGTGATGGCGCCCGACAGTCCCCAGAGTATGAACAGGAACGAGCCCAGCGTCACGGCCGCATTGAGCAGCCCGAGCGTGAGGCCGAGCGTCGTACTGACGAACCCGCCCAGATCGTCCGCGATCCGCTGGTCGGGATTGTCCGTGGCCCGATCCGTCAGCTGCATCCGGTAGTAGACACGATGGCGCAGCCAGTCGTCCAGATAGCGCTCGGTGAGCCACCGCCGCCATTTGATCTGCAGCATCTGGCTCAGATACAGCTGGTACACCGCCATCACGATGTACGCGAAGGCAAGCGCCCCGAACACGCCGAGCAGTCGCATGAACTCGACCTGATCCTTCTTTTCGAGCGAATTGAAGAACGCGTTCTGCCACTTGTTGATTTCGACAGCGACGAAGACCGTACCCAGGTTGAGAACGACGACGGCGGCGAGCAATCCTCGCGCGACCCACTTCTCGTCGGACGACCAGTAAGGTTTGGCGAGGTGCCACAAATCGTGCAGGAAACTTCTAAACCTGATGAGCATCGAGGGATATCCGAACGTTGACGGCACAGCCATGGGCCGGAGCCAGCAGATCGCGGATGGTATCAATTTCGCATAGCCCCGTGCGCACGGTTGCACTTTCCAGCGGATACGCCGTCACGCACAATAGACGCCAGCAACCCTTCCACCCGACAGCGAGCACCATGACCACGACCGCAACGCCGATCCACTATCGAATCCGCCCCAGTCGTCCCGAAGCGCACATCTTCGAAGTGGATCTCACGGTACGCGAACCGAATCCTGACGGTCAGCGATTCAGTCTGCCTGCGTGGATTCCCGGCAGCTACATGATCCGGGAGTTCGCCCGCAATATCGTGACGATCCGCGCTCGCTGCGACGACAGCCTCGTCGCACTGGAAAAGATCGACAAGCACACGTGGCAGGCAGCGCCCTGCACCGGACCGATCACCCTCACCTACGAAGTCTACGCATGGGATCTCTCGGTGCGCGGCGCCCATGTCGATACCACCCATGCATTCTTCAACGGCACGAGCGTGTTTCTCGGGGTTCAGGGTCAGGAAGCATCACCGTGCGCCGTCACCATCGAGCGCCCGAGCGGTAACGCCTATCGGAACTGGCGAATCGCCACATCGCTACCCATTGCCGGCGCGAAGCGCCACGACTTCGGCAAGTACCGCGCCGAGAACTACGACGAACTCATCGACCATCCGGTGGAGATGGGGGCGTTCGCACTCGTCACGTTTCGCGCACGCGGCGTGCCGCACGACATCGCGGTCACCGGCCGGCACGACGCCGATCTCGAACGACTCGCCCGCGACCTGAAGCGCATCTGCGAGCATCAGATCGATCTCTTCGGCGGCAAAGCCCCGATGCAGCGCTATGTCTTCCTAGTCATGGCTGTCGGGGACGGCTACGGCGGGCTGGAGCACCGTGCATCGACCGCACTTCTTTGCAGCCGCTGGGATCTGCCACGCGCCAACACCGAAACCCAGGACGACCGCTACCGCACGTTCCTCGGCCTTGCGAGCCACGAGTATTTCCATACCTGGAACGTCAAGCGAATCAAGCCTGCCGCCTTTACGCCATACGATCTGACGCAGGAAAACTACACCCGTCTGCTCTGGGCGTTCGAGGGCATCACTTCGTACTACGACGATCTCACTCTCGTGCGCTGCGGCCTGATGACCGAGGTGCAGTACCTCAAGGCACTCGCGCGCACCATGACGACCGTTCAGCGTGGCAGCGGGCGGCTGAAGCAGACCGTTGCCGAGTCGAGCTTCGACGCGTGGGTCAAATACTATCGGCAGGACGAGAACGCGCCGAACGCCGTCGTAAGCTATTACGCCAAGGGGGCACTCATCGCGCTCGCACTCGATCTGACGATACGCAAGGCAACGACCGGGAAGCGCTCTCTCGACGACGTCATGCGAGCACTGTGGTACGAGTACGGCCGTACTGGCCGCGGGGTCGGCGAAGACGAAATCGAAACGCTCGCCCAACGCGTCACCGGTGTGTCGCTGCGACGCTTCTTCGACCGCATGCTGCGCTCTACCAGCGATATCGATTGGGCGCCACTGCTGCGAAGCGTCGGCGTGAGCTTTCGAATCGACCCTGCCACTTCCAATGCCGATCGGGGTAGCGTCGGCTCAGCACCCCGTCCCAAGAGCGCCGCCTCGCGGGCAGTGCTCGGCGCGCGCGTCGATGCCGGCAACGGGGAAGCAAGACTCGGCCAGGTGTTCGACGACGGTCCCGCACAGAAGGCCGGCTTGTCGGCGGGCGACGTGCTGGTCGCCATCGACGGCATACGCTGCACCGCCTCGAACTGGGAGTTGCTGCTCGGCCGCCATCGTCCCGGCGACGCGATTCGTGTCACCGGGTTTCGCCGCGACGAGCTCTTCGAGTACGAAGTCGTTCTCCAGGCGCCGCCCGCAGACACCTTCGTGCTGTGGTTGGAAGCCCCCTGCCGGCCACCCCAGCGTCGTGCCCGCTTGCAATGGCTCCGCGGATGAGATCGGCATCATTTGGAGCGCATCGCCCCGAGCCGATGCCTGCCCGACCGCAGGGCACTTCAATGCCGCGCGTCCTTCGTTGGGGCAGCGCTACAATCGCCGGGACAACGATTACCGGCGCACAAACGCGACACGCTCATGACTGCGCATGACGACACTACTCCGGGGGCGGTCGACATCCCTTTCACGCCGGGATTTCCGCCCGGGCATGGATACGCGCATCAGGTCGAGCCGAATGAGCGCCTCGTGCTCGAACGCAACGTGCACATCGTCGTGCGCGACGGCTCGCGACTCTCGGCGGATATCTACCGCCCGCGCCGAGACGGTCCCCACCCGGTGCTTTTGTTGTTCTCTGCGTATCCGAAGAAGCTCGATCATCTGCCGTCGAATCCCGCGTTCCGCTTTCGTGAAACCTCCGACTACGCGTGGTGGGTCGATCGCGGCTACGCCCTGGTGCGTGTCGACGCGCGTGGTACAGGCGAGAGTATCGAGGGACAGTGGGACTTCCTGGGCCCCGACGAGCAGCGCGACCTCCATGACACCATCGAATGGTCCGGTGCGCAGCGCTGGTCCAATGGCCGTGTCGGAATGCTGGGCCAGAGCTATTACGCGATGGTGCAATGGCTCGCAGCCGTCCAGCAACCCGCCGCCCTCAAGTGCATCGCACCCTACGACGGCCTGGTCGATCTCTACCGCGACTTCGCGTGGCACGGCGGCCTCTACAGTCACGAGTTCGTGACCCACTGGGCTGCACGCCAGATTCACCTCAACAACCTCCCGTTCGAGCATCCACCCCCGCCGAATGTCATGAACTTCGATGTCGCGGGCGAAACGATGCGCCATCGGTTCGACGATGCGTTCTATCGCAGCCGTTCCGCGTACTGGCATCTCGACCGCATCCGGGTACCGGTGTACTCGATCGGCGCCTGGGAAAAGGTGCGCCTGCATACGCGCGGCAACGTGCTGGGTTACGAAGGCGTACCGCAGGTGCCGCGCAAGCTGCTTATGGTCGGCGGCGATGCGCAGGCCACCTTCCATACCGAACCGCTCATGCTGGAACTGAAGCGCTGGTACGACCGGTGGCTGAAAGAGATTCCGAACGGAATCGAGTACGAGCCGCCGGTTCGGATCTACGTTCAAGGAAAGAACCCCGGCTTTCGAGACGAAACCGAGTGGCCGCTTGCGCGAACACGTATGCTGGAATTGTTCCTGGCCGGCGAAGGACTCGTTGCCTCGGCCCCCATGCATCCCGAGGAGCGCTCCCTTGCCTATCCGCGCAACGATTTTCTGCGCGATATCGGTTCGGTCGTGTTCGAAACAGGGCCGCTCGACGAGGATACCGAGATCACCGGAGGAAGTACGCTCGTCCTGTTCGTTTCGAGCGATCAGCGGGAAGTCGATCTGTCGATCGCACTGTCCGATCGCGGCGAGTCCAGCACGACCATCGTTACGCGAGGCTGGCAGAAGGCATCGCAACATGCGCTGGACGCACAACGCTCGACCGCGCTGCGGCCGTTCCATCCCCACCGGTCTGAAGAAGCACTCGTCCCGGGCGAGGTGTACGAGGTCGCAGTCGAAATCTGGCCGACTTCGTGGCGTTTCGCCGCAGGGCATCGCATCCAATTGTCGATTTCGACGGGCGACCGCACGCATTTCTACGGCTTCAAATGCGGGCGCGACACGTATCATTTCGGCGGACGCTACCCTTCCCGCTTGTTGCTGCCGTTGATTGTGTCCCCCTGAATCGGGCACATGCTTCGCATCCCGAATTCGACTCGCACCCCGCTCACCATTCACAGGCCCGAAACACCATGACCTACTGCGTTGCAATCAAACTGCGTGCCGGTCTGGTATTCCTTGCCGATTCGCGCACCAATGCCGGCGTGGATCACATCAGTACGTTCCGAAAGATGACGGTGTTCGAACATACGGGCGAACGGTTCATGGTGCTGCTCGCCTCGGGCAACCTCGCGATCACGCAAGCGGTGGTACAACGGCTGGCCACGCCGCGACCGATCGGCGAACCCTCGGTGTGGAACGCCACGCACATGTTCGACGCAGCCCGTGTCGTTGGCGATGCGGTACGGCAGATCCACAAGGAGGACGCGGAAACGCTCAGTGCGTTCAACCTCGAGTTCAATGCAAATTTTCTGATCGGGGGCCAGATTCGCGGTGAAGCGCCTCGGCTTTTCAACGTGTATGCCGCCGGCAACTTCATCGAGGCAACCGAGGAAAGTCCGTATTTCCAGATCGGCGAATCGAAATACGGCAAGCCGATCCTCGATCGCGTAATCACCCCGGAGACCTCGCTCGACGAGGCAGCGAAGTGCTCGCTGGTTTCGATGGATTCGACCCTGCGCAGCAATCTCTCGGTCGGCATGCCGCTCGATCTGCTCGTCTACGAGTCGAACGCATTTTGCGTCAGCCGTTTCGTGACGATCGATTCCAGCAACGAGTACTACCGGATGATCAGCTCCACCTGGGGTCGACGCCTGCGGCAGGTATTCTCCGAGATTCCCAACCCGAGCTGGGATGCCACCCTGATCGACGCCCCGAACATCCTGAGCGGAGGGACGCCCCCACGGGCCCCGTTGCCGCCCGAAATCGCGACTGCCGCTCCAGCCGGCACCGTGGTGCGTCCGATCCAGACGCTCGCCGGCACGCCGCCCAAGGATTGACGGCGCTCAGCGCATGAGGATCGTGATCCGGTAGTCGCCGCGCACGAGGCTCACCGACAGGCTGCCCTGCGCGCTGCCGAGGGCCGCCAGCAGTTCGTTCACGCTGCGCACTCGCCGGTTGTTCACACCGAACACGATGTCACCGGGCCGCAGACCCTGGCGCCACGCCGGACTCTCCGGCTTCACGCTTGCCACGAGCGCCCCTTGAATACGACCGTAGAGAGGCGTGCCCGGTTCGATATCCGCGACGGTGGCGCCGACGAGCTCCGGCACCGCCTGTCCATCGACAGCCGACTGCTGCAGCGGGGCCACCTGGGCCTTCGATAAGAGTGACCTGCCTTCGCGCAGCACGCGAAACTCCACGGACTCGCCGACCGGCACCAGACCGGCGCGCACTCGCAGATCTGCCGATCCCCGGATCGGCCGGCCGTTGACGGCGCTCACCACGTCACCGCGTCGCAGTCCGGCCCGCTCCGCCGGCGATCCGGGATCGACCCCGGTCACAATCGCCCCCTCGCTGGCTGTCAGATTCAGCGAGCGGGCGAGTTCGGGCGTCACGTCCTGAGTCTGGACACCCAGGCGTCCGCGTCGCACCTCGCCGAAGCGTACGATCTGGTCCATCACCACCCGTGCGATGGTGGTCGGCACGGCGAAGCCGATCCCGACGTTGCCACCGGACGGCCCGATGATGGCCGTGTTGATGCCGATCAGTTCACCCCTCAGGTTGATCAGCGCCCCACCCGAATTGCCCGGATTGATCGGCGCGTCCGTCTGGATGAAATCCTCGTAACCGTCGAGATTGATGCCCGTGCGTCCCAGCGCACTGACGATTCCGGAGGTCACCGTCTGGCCGAGGCCGAACGGATTGCCGATCGCAAGCACGAAATCGCCCACGTTGAGCGCGTCGGAATCTCCCAGCCGCAATGCCGTGAGGTTCTGCGGTTCGATCTTGAGCACCGCGATGTCCGTGCCGGGGTCGGCACCGACGAGTTGCGCCTTGAACTGTCGCCTGTCCTTCAACGTGACGATGATCTCCTCGGCGCCGCGAATCACGTGGTGATTGGTGATCACGTATCCCGTCGTCGCGTCCACGATCACCCCCGACCCTGCAGCGCGCTCCTGGCGCTGCGGCCGATCGGGAACGTCGAAAAAGCGGCGGAAGAAAGGATCACGCAGCAACGGATTCGTCTCTGCAGCGGCACGCGAAACGGTGGAGATGTTCACCACGGCAGGCGTGACCTGGGCAATGAGCGGCGCAAGCGTCGGCACGCCGCCGCGCCCTTCGGCCAGCGGGATCGCCGCCTGCACCGTACCGAGACCCATGACAAAGGTCAGCGCAGCGACGAGATGGAAGCGGCGAAAAAGCAGGCTCACGGCGCGTACTCCCCCGAAAAAAACGGCAGGATCATAGCAAACATGGGACGCCGCGGTCGCTGAGCAAGCAGATAGAATCCGCACGCCGACCGCGAGGATATTGCCTCGGTCGGGCAGCAATCCGTCATGACGAGTACGACGATCTTGCCAGCCAAACGCGCACCGAAACAGACTACCCAAGCCATCTCCAAACAGCCGGGCCTGCACTTCAGCGAAGCCTCCGGCATGCGTCACCTGCACGTCGGCGGCACTGCCATCCAGAGCGCGATGCGTATCGACGATCCCGATGGCCTCGCGCTCGCCTACACCCGATCGATGATGGCTGCGCTACTGTTCCATCCCGAACCGCGCGACGTCGTCATGATCGGCTTGGGCGGCGGATCCATGGCGAAGTGGGTCTACAAGCACCTGCCTAGAACGCGCACGGTCGCCGTCGAAGTCGACTTTCGCGTGGTCTCGGCGGCTCACCGCATGTTCCACCTGCCTCTGGGACGCAAGCGCCTGCGCGTCATCGTCGGCGATGGCGCAGAGTTCGCGGCGACGCATCCCGGGAGCGCCGACATCATTTTCCTCGACGCCTTCGTCAATCACCGTCAGGCCCCCTCGATCCGCACGGCCGAGTTTTATGCCTGCGCACGACGCGCACTGCGCCGCGATGGCATCCTCGCCATCAATTTCATGAGCGACGATGCCGGCCTGCGCGCCTATCTCAAACGGCTGGCGCAGGCCTTCGAGGGTCGCCTCGCCTGCCTGCGGGCGATCGGCGAGGACAACTTGATCGTGTTCGCTTTCGCCGACGATCCGGGCGTGATCACCCCGAGCAGCCTGGCGGGTCGGGCGATCGCACTGCAGCGGCAATACGACCTGCCGTTCAGGCATTTTGCCGAGCACATGCGGACCCTCGATCGCGTTCGGGTGGATGGTCGAGCGCTGATGACCAGGCGCGCGCTCGGCGGTTACCGAAGGTAGTCGTCCGTCAAAGTCGCGCAGTGATCAGCCAGTCTTGCGACCATCCATGTTCGTTGCTGTCTGTGTCGATTGCCCGACCGATCCACGCCATCACGTACCGTAGCGAATCGGGGACTGCATCTGCTTCAACGCCGCCAGCGCGCTGTAGCAGGCAAGCCACGCCGTCTTGGGATTCTCCGGCGAGGGCACGTTTCGCAGCGTGATCGATATCTCGCCCGATACGCCCTTGGCCGTGATGACGTGCGTGTTGCGTTCCAGCCCAGGTTCGGCCACCGCGACAAGACGGGTGCGATCGAAACCGATGCCGGCCATCGACAGCACAGCCGCGATGTTTACGTTCTGCGGGAAATGCTTGACGCCGGCCCGAGCGGGCCCTTCGTACAGGATGCAGGGCGCGGTGAGCGCATCGAGATCCACGCCCAGACGCTCGACGTAGTCGATGTTCTTCCATGCGCGCGGCGGCTTGGCCGTCCGTATCGTGACCTCTTCGACGCCGGCGACGACAGCTGCCTTGATTGCATCGAGCGCACCGATTCCCCCGGAGGGCACATACAGTTGTGCACCCGACGCTCTTGCGGCAGCTTCCATGCGACCTCTGAGCGCGTCATCCGCCATGGCACCGCAGGACAACACGATGAGGGAGATGCCCGCAGCGAGTATCTTCTCGGCATGGGCTTCCACCCAGGCGTGTGCTGCCGCTTCGACGACGACGTCGGGCTTCGCATCGATCAGCGCGTCGACTTCGTGCAGGAAAGGTAACTGGAACGCAGCGCAAAGCGCCGTACAACTCGCACTGTGCTCTCTACCGAGGATCGCGATGACGCGCGCATCGCCCAGTTCGCCTTTGACGATGTGGTCGAGAAACAGGCGGGCAATGCTGCCGCCGCCGACGATGCCGACTCGCATGAGTGCTTCTCCTTGCTGGTTGCTGCTGATGGGGAATTTCGCTATCGTCGCTCATCGATGCGATCGAACGCAATCGACTTCGCGCCATCTCGGCCCATGACATCCAGGAGGAGAACCCATGCATTCGGCACTCAGGCTCGCGATGGCTGCAACGCTCGGCGCTTGCGCCTTCGCCGCAACAGCACAGAATTATCCGGTCAAGCCGATCCGAATGATCATCCCATTCCCGCCCGGCGGCCCGACGGACATCTTCGGGCGCATGGTCGCGCAGCATTTGACCGAATCGTTTCGCCAGCAGGTCCTCCCGGACAATCGGCCCGGCGCCGGCGGCAACATCGGTGTCGAACAAGCCTCCAAAGCGCCACCCGACGGCTATACGATCACCTCGCTCACGGTCGCACAAGCGATCTCTCCAGGCATTTACAGAAAGCTCGGCTTCGATCCGCGCAAGGATTTCGCCCACATCAGCCTCGTCGCCCTCGTGCCCAGCGTCCTGATGGTTCATCCGTCGCTGCCGGTCGGCAACGTGAAGGAACTGATCGCCGTGGCCAAGGCACGACCGGACGAACTCACGTATTCGTCGACAGGCAACGGCACGTCTCCCCACATGCTGATGGAAATGTTCAAGTGGATGACGAACACGAAAATGGTCCACGTCCCCTACAAGGGCGCGGCGCCGGCACTGCTCGATCAGGTCACGGGGCAGATCGTGGTGGCGTTCAACAGTGCCGTCGGCGCATTGCCGTACGCGCGCAACGGCAAACTGCGCGCCATCGCTGTCTCGACCGAAAAGCGCTTTCCCGCCATGCCCGATCTGCCGACCGTCGCCGAATCCGGCGTCAAGGGCTATTCGGGCAGTTCCTGGCAAGGTCTCGCAGCCCCGGCCGGCACGCCTCCGGAAATCCTGAACCGCATCCAGGCCGAAGTTGCCCGCATGCTGCAGGATCCGAAGCTCAACGAACGCATCCTCACGGTGTTGGGCGGCATCCCCGTCGGAAACCGCCCAGAGGAATTCACGCAGTTCGTCGGGGCAGAAGTCGAGAAATGGGGGAAGGTGGCGAAAGCCGCGAGGATTACGCTCAACTGAACGATCGGTATCCAGTGAACGGCAAAATTCGATAATCGGGTTCAATCCTGCCCATGTAGTCGGGCCCGCCCGAGGGGCCAGCCGAGGACATCCTCGACACTCGCCCGATCATCCGGTGCTCGAGCTGTTCACTTGGGCAGCACTACGCCTCAGCGCACCCGTGTCGGGCTACTCGGTCGATCGCCGACGGCGACGACTACGCCTCTTTTCAAGCGCGGGACCGACGGTCCACTGAAATTATTCGAATCGCCGCGGCGAGCGCGACGGGCCGTCCTGCGTGATGCATTTTCTCGAGATCAGGTTGAATCGACAGAAAAACCAGGTGACGAGGGCGCCATGCCTCTGTCATCCATCGATTGCGCGCTCGATCCACCACGTACGCAATGTCACGAAAGATACGAGCAACTCCGAATTGCGCGGCAGGGAATCTGTGGTTAGAGTCCCGCACTCATTCTCGGGCGACGGCGGATCACACCGGGTGTGGCCCGGATGTTCTCTCCAGCGCTTGATCCATCATATGTCGAGATGCCGGCACGCAATGACCCACGCATTTCGGTCGACTTGAAGGAGCGAGTGTTCGGGAACACAAACGCGAACACACGGTCTCTCTGAATCACTAGAGAAAGCGACACGACCCTACGATGCTGGAAGAAAACGAGACGAAGACTTCGACAACGACCGATGTGCGTACGATCAGTGCGTCCATCGCGTTTCGCGCCGCTCGTCCCGAAGATGGGGCTTCACTGTGGCGCGTGGTCAAGGCTGCGGGCACGTTGGAGCTCAACTCACCTTATTGTTACGCTCTCTTCGCCACTGACTTCGGCGACACCTGCCTGATCGCCGAGCACGACGACAATCCGGTAGGCGTGGTCATCGGGTATCGTCCGCCGCGCGACCCCGAGGCCGCGTTCGTTTGGCAGATCGGGGTAATCCCATCGCACCGCGGCGGCGGGTTAGGCATGAAGATGCTCAAGGCATGGCTCGAGCTGCCCGCCAATCAATGCTGTCGATGGCTCACCGCGACCATCGACGAAGCCAACACGGCATCCCAGGCACTGTTCCGCCGTTTCGCTCGGGAACATCGCGTGCAATGCAACGTCGCGCCGCGCTTCACGGCCGACATGTTTCCGGTTCCGCATCCCCCAGAGCCGATTTATCGCGTCGGTCCGCTTTCTCGCGCTACCGCAGTTCCCGGCTGATTCGCTTCAACGAGCACGAGTTCAACGCTGTTGCATCCGCGGCGTCATCCCTTGACGCCGCATCCATTGCCTTTTGGAGAAAGGAGCACCCATGACAGCCTTCAGCACCTTCGAACGATACGAGTCCGAGGTTCGCGGCTATTGCCGCAGCTTCCCCGCAGTATTCGCCACCGCCAAGGGCGCATGGATGACCGATATCGAAGGTCGCCGTTACCTTGACTTCTTCTGTGGTGCGGGCGTACTGAACTACGGCCACAATCCGGATCGCATCCGGGCCGCCTTGCTTTCCTACCTGATGAGCGACGGCATCACCCACACCCTCGACATGTACAGCGAAGCGAAATTGCGCTTCATCGAGCGGTTCAATGAAGTCATACTGACGCCGAGAGGCCTGGACTACAAGTTCCAGTTCCCCGGTCCGACCGGCACCAACGCAGTAGAAGCCGCGTTGAAACTCGCACGCAAAGTGACGGGACGCGAGCAGGTCATCGGATTCACCAATGCGTTTCACGGAATGACGCTCGGTGCCCTCG
>LNFM01003567.1_pt1 | contig 87989 bp, 82 predicted proteins | sample 596031 | NCBI WGS metagenome assembly LNFM01 (sample SAMN04254537, study PRJNA301005) | activated carbon metagenome | isolation source: dual media filters at the Ann Arbor, Michigan drinking water treatment plant | place: USA: Ann Arbor | reverse complement strand
CTGCCCCTCTCCAAACCTCACCCCGCCAAGGGGCAGCGGCCCCTTGGATCCGCGGGCTTTTGAATCGGGGGATCTGGGGAGGGGCATCGACGGTGATGCCCCGCGCGAAGGTCGCGCCACGCCCCTCCCCAAATCCCCCGATCCAGTCGAGGGGTCCAGGGGCCCTTAGGCCCTTGGCGGGAGGGGTTTGGGGAGGGCAGCGCCCTCCCCGAGGACGCGCGCCATGAGCACCTCCGTCACCGTCCCCTGGGCCGAGGCCCTTGGCGCCGCGTTGCCGCCGCTGGTCGTGCAGGCCGAGCGGGTGGCCGCCACCGTCATGCAGGGTGTCCATGGCCGCCGGCGGCCGGGGCAGGGCGATGCGTTCTGGCAGTTCCGGCCGTATACGCCGGGCGATGCGGCGGCGCGGGTCGATTGGCGGCAATCGGCCAAGTCCGACCGGTTGTTCGTGCGCGAGACGGAATGGGAGGCGGCGCAGACCGTGGCCGTGTGGTGCCAGGGTGATGCCGGGATGGACTGGCGCAGCCATCGCGACCTGCCGACCAAGCGGGTGCGGGCGGAATTGCTGTTGCTGGCGCTGGCGGCGCTGCTGTTTCGCGGTGGCGAGCGGGTCCGGCTGTTCGGGCTGCCGCGGGCCTTCACCGGTCGTGGCGCGCTGAATGCGCTGGCCGACAGCCTGCCGCGCCAGGCCGTGACCGCCGAGGATGGCCGGATTCCGCGCCACGCGCGGGTGGTCCTGCTGGGGGATTTCCTCGCGCCGCTGGAGCAGACGCGCCATCGCGTGGCGGCGCTGGCGTCGCGGTCCATCCGGGGCCATCTGGTGCAGGTGCTCGACCCCGCGGAGGAGACGCTGCCCTTCACCGGCCGCATCCGTTTCGAAGGCCCCGGCGGCGCGGACCATGCCGCCGCAGGCCATGCATTGGTGCCGCGGGTCGAGGGCGTGCGCGCGCTGTACGAGGAACGGCTGGCCCGGCATCGTGAAGGGCTGGCGGCGCTGGCCGCGGCGTCCGGCTGGTCGTTTGCCACGCATCGCACCGACCAGCCGCCGGAAGCGGCGTTGCTGGCGCTGCATCGCCGGTTGGCGCCGGGCTGATGTGGCAGGTCGGTCCCCTCGCCTTCGCGGCACCCTGGCTGTCGTTGGCGCTGCCGGCGCTGCCGGTGCTGTGGTGGCTGCTGCGCGTCAGCCCGCCGGCGCCGAAGACGCAATCCTTCCCGGCGCTGCGCCTGCTGCAGGACCTGCCGCCCACCGAGGAGACGCCGCACCGCACGCCCTGGTGGCTGCTGTTGCTGCGCCTGGCGGCGGCGGCGCTGCTGGTCATCGGCCTGGCGCGGCCGGTGTGGCAGCCGCAGGCGGGCGGTGGCGGGACCGGGCCGCTGCTGGTCGCGATCGATGATGGCTGGGCGGCGGCGCCCGACTGGCCGGCCCGCGTGGCGGCGGCGGTGGCGGCACTGGAGGCCGCCGGGCGCGAGGGGCGGCGGGTGGCGCTGCTGTCCACCGCGCCGCCGGCCAATGGCGAGCCGATCGCGGCCACCGCCCTGATGCCCGCCGAGGAAGCGCGCGCCCGCATTGCCGCGCTGCGCCCGCGCGCCTGGCCGTCCGACCACGCGGCGGCGCTGGCGGCTTTCGCGGCCTTCCGCGCGGCGAACCCCGGCGGCCTGGCTACGCTATGGATCGCCGATGGCGTCGAGCACGCCGCGCAGGGCGATGCCACCGGTCCCTTCGCCGCGGCGCTGGCCGAGGCCGGGCCGCTGACCCTGGCCCGTGCTGAGGGCCGCCCCGCCCGCATCCTGCCGCCGCCGCGCGCCGAGGCCGACCGGCTGGTGGTCCGCGCGTTGCAGACCCCCGCCGCCACGCCGACCGACGCCACCGTGCTGGCGCGCACCAGCGATGGCCGTGCCATTGCCTCGGCCACGCTGGCCTTCCCGGTGGGTGCGACCAGCGCGGAGGCATCGCTCGACCTGCCCATCGAGATCCGCAACCAGGTGGTGCGGCTGGACCTGGAACCCGAGGCCGGGGCGGCCGGCACGGTGCTGCTGGACGAACGCTTCCGCCGCCGGCCGGTGGGCATTTCCGCCGCGCTTGAGACCACCGCCGACGCGCCGCTGACCGGTGACCTGTTCTATCTGGAGCGCGCGCTGGCCCCCTACGCCGAAATCAGGCGGGGCACGCCCGAGGCATTGCTCGGCCGACGCCTCGCGGTGATTGTCCTGGCCGACCGCGAGGTGCCCGAGGGGCGCGAGCGCGAGGCGCTGGCGCGCTGGGTCGAGGAAGGCGGGCTGCTGGTGCGCTTCGCCGGGCCTCGCCTGGCCGAACGGCCCGACCCGCTGCTGCCGGTGGCGTTGCGCGCAGGCGAACGGCAACTGGGCGGCGCGCTGTCCTGGGACCGGCCGCAATCGCTCGCGCCTTTCCCCGAAGGATCGCCTTTCGCCGGCCTCACGCCCCCGACGGAGGTCACGATCGAACGCCAGGTGCTCGCGGAACCCTCGCCGCGCCTGACCGAACGGTCCTGGGCGCGGCTGGCCGATGGCACGCCGCTGGTCACCGCCGTGGCGCGCGGGCGCGGGCGGATCGTGCTGTTCCACGTGACCGCCAATGCCGAATGGTCGAACCTGCCGCTGTCCGGCCTGTTCGTGGACATGCTGCGGCGGCTGGTGGCGCTGTCGGCCGGCGTGCAGGGTGCCGAGGGCGAGGCGCCGCTGGCGCCGCTGGAGATCCTCGACGGCTTCGGCCGGCTCGGGCCCGCGCCGCCGGCCGCGGCCCCCATTGCGGCCAACCGGGTGGAGGAGACGGTGGCCTCCCCGCGCCATCCGCCGGGCTGGTACGGCACGCCGGGGCAGGCGGAGGATGCGGCGTGGCGCCGTGCGCTGAACCTGTCGGCGCACCTGCCGCCGCCGCGCGCAGCGGCCGCGCCGCCGCCCGGGGCGCGCGCCGAGACGATCGGCGGCGTGCCGGCCGAACGCGACCTGGGGCCCTGGCTGCTGGCCTTGGCGCTGCTCCTGCTGGCGGCGGACCTGCTGATATCCCTGGTGCAGCGCGGCCTGGTCGGGCCGCAATGGTCGCGCCGGGCGGGCATGGCGGGGCTGCTGATCGCGGCGCTGGCGCTGCCGGCCGCTGCGCAGGCGCCCGCGGCCGAAGGCGCCGCGGCCACCGCCACGCGCCTCGCCTACATCGTGACCGGCGATACGCAGGTCGACGAGGTATCGCGCCTCGGGCTGATGGGGCTGTCGGATTTCGTCAATCGCCGCACCGCGGCGGCGTTGGCGGAGCCGCATCCGGTGGTGCCGGGGCGCGACGACCTGTCGCTCTATCCGTTGATCTACTGGCCGGTGCTGGCGGAGGCCGCGCCGCCCGACACGGCCGCGGCGTCCGCGCTCAACACCTTCATGCGCAATGGCGGGATCATCCTGCTGGACACCCGCGACGAAGGGTCGGGCGAGGGCATGAACCCCGGCGCGCGCGCCGCGCTGCGCCGCGTCACGCGCGACCTGGCCGTGCCGCCGCTGGCGCCGGTTGCCGATGACCACGTGCTCAAGCGCGCCTTCTACCTGCTGCAGGACCTGCCGGGCCGCTTCGCCGGCGGGCAGGTCTGGGTGGCGCGCGACCAGGACCGCGCCAATGACAGCGTGAGCCCGGTGATCATCGGCGGCCATGACTGGGCGGCGGCCTGGGCGATGGATGCGCGCGGGCAGAACCCCTACGCGACCATTCCGGGCGGGGCGCGGCAGCGCATCCTGGCGTACCGCTTCGGTGTGAACCTCGTGATGTACGCGCTGACCGGCAACTACAAGGGCGACCAGGTGCACGTGCCGGCCATCCTGGAACGGCTGGGAAATTGACGGCGTGACGCAGACCATCGCCGGCATCGACTTCGCGCCCGTCCTGCCATTGTGGCTGCTGGGCGTCGCTGCCGCGCTGGCGGTGCTGGCGCTGGTGCCGGCCGCGCTGCGCCGGGCGCGTGGGATCATCTGGCGCGGGGTGTCCTTCGCGCTGATCCTGCTGGCGCTGGCGAATCCCCGGCTGGTCGAGGAAACCCGCGAAACCCGCCCCGACATCGCCCTGCTGGTGGTCGACCGCACCGATTCCACCGGCATCGGCACCCGCACCGCGCAGATCGACGCCGCGCGGCGGGAGGTCGAGGCCCGGGCCGGCCGCCTGCCCGACCTGGAACTCCGCACGATCGACGTCCCCGAGGGCGGCAACCAGGGCACCCGCCTGTTCGCCGCCATCGAGCGCGCGCTGGCGGAAATCCCGCGCGCACGGCTGGCCGGCATCGTCGCACTGACCGACGGCCAGGCCCACGACATCCCGGCGGCGCCGCCCTTCGACGCGCCCTTCCACGCCCTGATGCCCGGCCGCGCGGGCGAGACCGACCGCCGCCTGCGCATCATCGAGGCACCCGGCTTCGGCATCGTCGGGCGCGACGTGGAAATCCGCGTTGCGGTGGATGACCTCGGCGTGCCCACCGCGACCGGCGCGGCGCGCCTGACCATCCGCCGGGACGGCGAGGCGCCGCGCAGCGAGAGCGTGCCGATCGGCCGCGACCACCGCATCGCCGTGCCGATCCAGCGCGGCGGCCCCACTGTCGTGGAGATCGAGGCCGAGGCCCGCCCGGGCGAGGTCTCGGACCGCAACAACCGCCAGGTGGTGACCATCAACGGCGTGCGCGACAGGCTGCGCGTGCTGCTGGTCTCGGGCGAGCCGCATGCCGGCGAACGCACCTGGCGCCGGCTGCTCAAGGCCGACCCGAATGTCGACCTGGTGCATTTCACCATTCTGCGCCCGCCGGAGAAGGATGACCTGACGCCGCTGAACGAGCTCGCGCTGATCGCCTTCCCCGTGCGCGAGCTGTTCCAGGTGAAGCTGCGCGAATTCGACCTGATCGTGTTCGACCGTTTCAGCAACCGGGGCATCCTGCCGCTCGCCTATCTGCGCAACATCGCCGACTACGTGCGCGGCGGCGGCGCGCTGCTGATGTCGACGGGGCCGGAGTTTTCCGGGCCGGTGTCGCTGGCGCTGACGCCGCTCGGCCAGGTGCTGCCGGCGCGCCCGGCGGGGCGGCAGAACGCGGTGGCCGAATCCCCCTTCCGCCCGCGCGTCTCGGCGCTGGGGTTCCGCCACCCGGTCACCGAGGGGCTGATCGGCGCGAACACCGAACAGGGGGAGGCGCAATGGGGCCGTTGGTATCGCCATCTGCGCACCGAGGCGCGGTCCGGCAGCACCGTCATGGAAGGCCCCGACGGCGCGCCGCTGCTGGTGCTGGACCGCGTCGGCGAGGGCCGCGTCGCGCTGCTGCTGTCCGACCATATCTGGCTGTGGTCGCGCGGCCATGATGGCGGCGGCCCGCAGCAGGAGGTGCTGCGCCGCGTGGCCCATTGGCTGATGCGCGAGACCGAGCTGGAGGAAGAAGACCTGACCGCGCGCATCGAGGCCGGGCGGCTGACCGTGACACGCCGCAGCCTCGATGCCGGCCCGCCGCCCGAGATCACCGTCACCGCGCCGGATGGCAGCGTCACCCGCGCGCGGCCCGAGGAAGGCGGCGGCGGGCGCGCCACGCTCAGCCTGCCCGCGACGCAGCCGGGCGTCTGGCAGGCCGGCGATGGGCGGCGCACCGCCTTCGCCGCCTCGGCCGCGGCGAACCCGCTTGAGATCGCCGACCTGCGCGCCGACCCCGAGCGCCTGCGGCCGCTGCTGGCCGGCACCGGCGGTGCCGCGCGCTATCTGGGCGAGGGCGCCCTGCCAGCGGTGCCCGACCTGCGCCGCGTGGCACCGGGGCGCGACGTGGCGGGCGCCGGCTGGATCGGGCTGCGGCGCAACGGCGACCATACGGTCACCGGCATCAGCGCGCTGCCGCTGTTGCCGGCCTGGCTGGCGCTGGCGCTGGTGCTGGGCGCCGCCGTCATGGCCTGGCGACGCGAGGGGCGGTAGGTTTTTCTCGAACCCCGGACGGTCGGCGGCGGCCATCCGGCCGCCTTGCCTTTGCTGGCGCCTGATCGTCTGGGCGCGGTCGCGCTCTGCGCTCCCGAGTCGCGCATGCACACGATCCGCCGTCAGCCGTCAGCCGCCGGCCTCGGCGTCCTGCCATTCCGACAAGGTGTTTCCGCACCGCCCGGAAGCGGGGTATGAAGCGCCGCATGAGACGCATCCTCGCGCTGCTGCCCCTGATCGCCCTGGTGCCGCTGCCGGGGCTTCCGTTCGCCCCCGCGCCCGCGCTGGCGCAGTTCGCCGGGCCTCCGCCTGCGGCGGCGGGCGCGCGCCGCGCGCCGCCGCCGGCGCTGCCGGGCCTGGCGGCGCGTCGCACACCGGACCCCATCCCGGCCGATCCCAATGCCAACCTGGCCCCCACCGCCGCGCTGTTCGATGCGATCAATCGCGGCGACCTGGCGGCCGCACGCGATGCGGTGACGCGCGGCGCCAGCCTCGAGGAACGCAACGTGCTGGGCCTGACGGCGGTCGATGCCGCGGTCGATCAGGGCCGCAACGACATCATGTTCTTCCTGCTGTCGGCCCGCGCCACGGCGCGCGGCCCGGCGACGCCGGCCGAGGCCTCGCTCAGCGCCGCGCAACGTACCGCGCGCGACCGGGCCCTGCAGGCCGAGGCGACGCGTGCCGCGCAGGCCGCGGCACGGGCGCAGGGCGCGGTGGCGGGGCGCGCCACGCCGGCGCCGTCGATGCGCCCGCGGCTGTTCGCCAATGACGGCGGCACGCCGCGGCCGGAGGTCGGGTTCCTGGGCTTCGATGTCGGGCGCGGCAGCGGCACGGCGCCGCGGACGGGCCGTGCGCCGACGCCACGCCGCGGCTGACCACCGGAGCCGACGCGGCCGGGAGTGACCCTGCGGCGCGCGGGCGGTCTATTCCGCGGCCAGCGCCTGCTGCGTGGCGTCAGGGTTGCGCAGCTGCACCAGGGTGAAGATGCCGCCCGGCGGGCAGGCTTCCATGCGCTCGACCGGGGTCGTCTCGGGGTCGAGCAGGTCGCGCAGCGCGAAATCCGGATGCCAGCCGAGCCGGCGCGACAGCGGCGCCATGGCGCGCTCGATCCACCAGCGCGGCCCGCCCTCGGCGGCGAAGTGGTTGACGAACAGCAGGTGGCCGCCGGGGCGCACCACGCGCGACATCTCGGCGAACAGGCGCTTCGCGTCCGGCACGACGGAGGCGGTGAACATCGCCACCGCGATGTCGAAGGCGCCATCGGCGAAGGCCATGTGCTCGGCGTCCATCTCGAGCAGGCCGCCGACATTGCCGAGGCGCTCGCCGTCGACGCGTTCCTTGGCCTTCTCGAGCATGTCGCGCGACAGGTCGATGCCGACCACCTGCAGGTCGCGGCGATAGAGCGGCAGCGCCAGCCCGGTGCCCACGCCCACTTCCAGAACGCGCGGCCCGGCCAGGCGGTTCACCGCCGCGACGGCGCGGCGCCGACCGAAGCCCGAGACGCCGCCGAACACGGTATCGTACACGCCCGCCCAGCGACGATAGGCCTCGCGCACGCTGTCGGCATCGAGCGCAGCGCGCGCATGCCCGCGTTCCTCGGCCCCCTTGGCCATTCCGATGTCAGCCATGGAATCCCTCATGCGCGGCACCGAAACGGACGGCCGCGAGGCGCGCTTGCCCGGTCACGGGCCCGCAAGGTGCCTCGCTAGACCAGCGGGGGCCGCGGCGCAAGCACGGGGTGGCGCGCCGCGCGTCGCCTGTCTCACGGTGGTCTTCGCGCCGTGCCGCGGCGGCCGGGGTCCAGCCGGGATACGACCTGCGCGCCTGGGCGGTGTCGGTCAGCCGGCGCCCGTCCGGCGACGGTCGGGCAGCGCCACCAGGACGCCGCCGGCGGCGATGACGATCATGCCGACCAGCGTCAGCACATCGGGGAAATCGGCAAAGACCAGCATGCCCGCCAGCACCGCCCAGATCATCTGGGTATAGGACATCGGCGCGAGCAGGCTGACCGGCGCGCGGGCGAAGGCGAGCACCATCAGCCCGTGCCCGGCACCGCCCAGGATGCCCAGCAGCACCAGCACGCCCCAACCACCTGCGCTCGGCCAGGACCAGGCGGTCGGCAGCAGGGCGGAGGTGACCACGGCGGCGGCCAGGCTGGTATGCAGGATGGTCGTGCGCGGGTCGTCGATCGCGGCCAGTTTCCGCGTGAGGATCTGGTAGACCGCGAACAGCGCCGCGGTGCCGAGCGGCAGCAGCATGGCCCAGTGCACGGGTTCGCCCGCGAACAGGAAGGGCGGGCGCAGCAGCACCACCACGCCGACCAGGCCCACCACGACACCGGTCCAGCGCCGCCAGCCCACGCTTTCCTTCAGCCAGACCGCGGCGAGTGCGACGGTGAACAGCGGGGAGGCGAAGCCGACCGCCGTGGCATCGGCCAGCGGAATATGCACGAGCGCCGTGGTGAACAGCCAGTTGCAGGCCGCGAGGACCAGGCTGCGCAGGGTCTGCAGCCCCGGAGCGCGCGACCGCCACGGAACATGCCCCATGGCGATGCGCAGCGTGATGGCGACGGTGACGAAGCCGAACAGGAAGCGCGCCCACATCACCTGCGGCACGGCGAAATGCGCCGTGAGCAGCTTGATGATGGTGTCCATGGCGACAAACATCGCCAGCGCCGCGAGTTGCAGCGCCACCCCGGCCAGGCGCGATTGCATGTTGCGTGCAGCATCGCCGCAATGCGCGGCGCGCGGAAGCCGTCATCGCACGCTCACGCGTGGCGGTCGGGGCTGGCATGCGGTTCCTGTGCGCACCCTCCGGATCGTGCGCATGCACGGTCCGCGAGCGCAGCGCGGCCGCGCCCAGACCACCAGTCGCGCCCGGCGCGCCAGTGCGGGGCGCGAAAGCCAAGCCGCCGTATGACGGCACCCGGTGACTGAGGGCGAGGAAATTCCCGGATCGTGCTGGCACGATCCGCGAGCGCACGGCGCGACCGCGCCCAGACCATCAGTCGCGCCCGGCGCGCCAGTGCGGGGCGCGAAAGCCAAGCCGCCGCATGGCGGCGCCCGGCGACTGAGGTCAAGAAAGACTCAAGCCGCGTCTTCGCGGCGATCCCGCGGCTTCACATAGGCCAGCGCCGCGTGCTCCATGCAGTACGGCTTGCCGGCCATCGGGTCGCCGCCGCAGAAGCGGAAGCCCTGGGTGCCGGGCTCGCCCAGCGGCCAGCAGCAGGACCGAGCGCCGATGCGCGGGCGCGCCGTGGGGAAGGACCGCACCACCGGCGGCGCGCTGGCCTGCGGCGGCGGGGCGGGCGGCGGCGCATGGCGCATGATCGGCGGCTGCGCCAGGCGCTGCATCGGCACATGGACCGGGCGCGGGGCGCGCGGCACCGGCGTCGGGCGCGGCAGCGCGTCGCGGCGGATCGGGCTGGGGCGCGCCGGCAGCGTGAGCCGATGCGCCTTGCCGACCACGGCGTTTTTCGAGATGCCCATGCGGCGACCGATCTCGGCCGTCGAATGGCCTTCGGCCCAGAGCGCCTTCAGGCGCTCGATCGCCTCGGTCGTCCAATCCATAGCGCGGTCCCCCGATGTCCCCCGACACAACATACGGTAGGGCAAACCGGCACAGACATACAAGTTCTGCGATGCCATCCGAATGCAGTTTTTTGTGGACAAGCCTGTGGATGGCGCGTCGCGCGGCATGACTTGCATCATGCAAGCATTGGGCGCGTGATGCTGGCGCAACCGGCAGGACCGCCATGCCCCGCATCGATTTCGCCCGCATGCGCTGCCCCGTCGCCCGCGCCATGGCGATCCTGGGCGAGCGGTGGACCATCCTGCTGCTGCGCGAGGCCTTCGCCGGCACCACCCGCTTCGATGCCTTCGAGCGCAACCTCGGCATCGCGCCGAACATCCTGTCGGCACGCCTGGCCGCGCTGGTGCGGCACGGGTTGCTGGACCGCGTGCCCGAGGGCGGCCGCCACGCCTACCACCTGACGGACCGTGGCCGGGATGCCTTCCCGCTCTATCTCGCGACCACCTCTCGGGGCCCGAGGGCCCGCCCACCATCATGGTGGACCGCGCCACCGGCGCGCCGGTGCTGGCGCCGGACCCTTGCCGCGCGGACGGCTCGCGGCTGGCGCCCCAGCATGTCCGCATTCTGCCCGGCCCCGGCGCCAACGACGCCATCCGCCGCCGCTTCGGCACCGAGGCGAACCATGGCTGACGGCGGCGTGCTCGCTGCGCCGCCCGGGCGGGTGCGGCGCATCGTGGCGCTGGCCGCGCCGACCACGCTGCTGGCCGCCACGCAGGTCGCGGCGCTGCTGATCGAACCCTGGCTCGCCGCCCGGCAGGGCACGCTGGCGTTGGCCGGCTGGGCGGTGGTGCTGCCCTTCGCGCTGCTGCTGGGGCAGATGTCGGCCGGTGCCATGGGGGGCGGCGTGGTCTCGGCGATCGCCCGCGCGCTCGGGGCCGGCAAGCGGGAGGAAGCGGCGGCGCTGGCCACCCATGCGCTGGTCATCGCCTGCGCGGGAGCGGCGCTGTTCGCCATCCCGCTCGCGATCTTCCCGCGCACGATCCTCGGTCTGATCGGCGGACCCGAAGCCGCCGCCGCCGGCGCGGCCTATTCCGCCTGGCTGTTCGGCGCCGGCGCGTTGCCGGCCTGGCTGACCAATACCCTGGCGTCGATCCTGCGCGGCGGTGGGCGCCATGCGCTGGCGGCGCGCGGCGTGATCGGCGGCTGGGTGGCCTTCCCACCGCTGGCCTGGCTGCTGATGGAACCGCTCGGCATGGGGTTGGCGGGCGCCGGGCTGGCCTTCGCGGTCACCATGACCGGCGCGGCGGCGGTGATGGCGGCGGTGGTGATGGCGGGCGGGGCAGGCTTCACGCCGCACCTGCGCACGCCGCTGCGCGCAGCGCTGTTCCAGCGCATCCTGTCGGTCGGCCTGGTCGCCTGCGCCATGGCGACCATCGCCAACCTGGCGACCATCCTGGTCACCGCGCGCATCGCCCATCACGGCGCGGCGGCGGTGGCGGGCTACGGCATCTCGGCGCGGATCGAGTTCCTGATGATCCCGCTGGCCTTCGGGGTCGGTTCGGCGCTGACCGCGCTGGTCGGGCGTGCGGTGGGCGCGGGGGATTGGGCGGAGGCGCGGCGCATCGCCTGGACGGGCGGTGCGCTGGCGCTGGGCGTGACATCGGCGATCGCCATTCCGGTCGCGATCTTCCCTGGCGCGACTGCCGCGGCCTTCACCGACGACCCGGCGGTGCGCGTCATCGCCACCCAGGCGCTGTCCATCATCGCCTGGGCCATGCCCGGCTTCGGGATCGGCATGGCGCTGTATTTCGCGGCCATGGGGGCGGGGCGCATGACCTGGCCGGTGGCGGCCGGGCTGTCGCGCATTGCGCTGGCGGTGGGCGGCGGGTGGCTGTTCAGCGACCTGATGGGCTTCGGGCTGACCGGGCAGTTCGTGGCGGTGGCGCTCGGCATCACGGCCTATGGGGCGGTCTGCGCCGTGGCGGTGCGTCCGGGTGTCTGGCCGGGCGGGGCGGCTGGACGCGAGCGGTGATGCCGCGGACGCCCGGACGTCACCCCCGGAACGGACGATGTCACCGCAGGGCGGATTGTTCGAAGCCCGGCGGTCGCTGGTGGCGGGGCTGGGCGCCGGCGGCATTGCCGTCGCGCTCGCGTCCCGGTCGACGGTGGAGACCCAGTTCGGCGGGGTGTCGATCTTCGTCGATCGGCCCTTCCGCGTGGGGGATTCGATCCGCTTCCAGGCCGCCCACGGCATCGTCGGATCGATCGGGTCGCGATCGATGCGCATCCGCGGGCCGCACGGCACGCTGACCACGGCGCCGAATGCCGGCATCGCCAAGGCGCATGTGACGAACCTGTCGATGCGCAGCCGCTTCCTGTTCGACCACCGCGTGGTGCTGCCGCCTGCCACCGGCAAGGCGGAGGTGGCGCGCGTCCTGGCCGCGCTGCTGGTGGGCCATCCGGTGGTCGTGAAGGGCGGGCGCATCCCGTGGGCCCCGCCGGCCCGGCACCCCCGCCTTCCGCGCGCACCGCCGCCGGCGCTATATGGGCGCGTGAACACCGCCCTGCCCTTCTGGCGCGCCAAGACGCTCGACGCCATGACGCGCGCCGAATGGGAGAGCCTCTGCGACGGCTGCGGGCGCTGCTGCCTGCACAAGCTGCGCGACGACGACACCGACCGCATCGCCTTCACCAACATCGCCTGCCGGCTGCTGGATGCCGACACGTGCCGGTGCAAGGACTACGCGAACCGCAAGCGCCGCGTGCCGGATTGCGTGAAGCTGACGCCCGCGCGCATCGCCGCGATCGACTGGCTGCCGCCGACCTGCGCCTATCGCCTGGTGGGCGAGGGGCAGGACCTGCCCTGGTGGCACCCGCTGGTCTCCGGCCGAGCCGAGACGGTGCACGAGGCCGGGGTCTCGGTGCGCGGGCGTGTCGTGGCCGAGCGCGAGGCCGGCGATTTCGAGGACCACATCGTGACCTGGCCTGGCCGATCGCCGGCGCGGGCGCGCACACACGGGAAAACGAGGAAAGCAGGATGAAGAACGCGATCTATGGCGGCGTGAACGCCGCGGTGCTGACCGCGATGGGGCCGGACCTCGCGCCCGACCTCGATCGCATGGCGGCGCATGCGCGCTGGCTGCTGGCCAATGGCTGCAACGGGCTGGGCATCCTGGGCTCGGCCTGCATGAACGCAAGGCGATCCTGGAGGGGCTGGTGTCGCGCGGCATCCCGGCGGCGCGCGTCATGCCGGGGACGGGCTGCGCGTCGCTCACGGATTCGGTGGAACTGACGAAGCATGCGCGCGACGCCGGCTGCCCCGGCGTGCTGATGCTGCCGCCCTTCTACTACAAGGGGCCGTCGGATGACGGGCTGTTCGCCTATTTCAGCGAGGTGGTGCAGCGCGTCGGTGGCGGTGTCGCGATCTACCTGTACCATTTCCCGCAGCAATCGGCGGTGCCGTTCTCGCTGGACCTGATCGGCCGGCTGCTGAAGGCGTTCCCGGGCGTCATCAAGGGCGTGAAGGATTCGTCGGGCGACTACGCGAACATGGCCGCGATGGTACGTGAATTCGCCAAGGACGGGTTCGAGGTCTATTCGGGCAGCGACGAATTCCTCCAGCAGATCCTCGCCGAGGGCGGTGCCGGCTGCATCACCGCGGCGTCGAACGCCAACAGCCATTGGGGCGGGATCGTGTACGCGAAGCGCACCGGGCCGGAAGCCGATGCCGCGCAGGCGACACTCACCGCCACGCGCCGTGCCGCCACCTCGGTGCCGCTGATCCCGGGGCTGCGCGAGATCATCGCGCGCAGCACCGGCGATGCCGGCTGGCGCGTGATCCGCCCGCCGCACCTGCCGCTGACGGCCGAGCAGGCGGAGAAGGTGTGGGCGGCATGGTCGGCCGCCGGCGCGCTGCCGCTGCCGGGGATGGCGGCGGCGAAGGCGGCCGCGGAATGAGCGAACCGCTGCGCTGCCGCGAACCCGCCATCGCCACGGTGCAGGTGGATGACGACAATGTCCGCGTGACCCGGTGGGACTTCCCACCGGGTTCCGAGACCGGCTGGCACCGGCACGGCATGGCCTATGTCGTGGTGCCGGTGAATGACGGGTCCATGCTGCTGGAACTGCCGGGCGGGCAGACCGCCTCGGCCGAGATCAAGGCGGGCGTGGCCTATGCGCGGGCGGCGGGCATCGAGCACAATGTGGTCAATGCCGGCGATACGGCGTTCGCCTTCGTGGAGACGGAGCTCAAGCACCTCATTGGGTGACGCGTTAGGGATCACGGCTTGCGCGCCGGCAGCGTCACCAGCGCCAGCCCGGCGAAGACCAGCATCGCCGCCGGGATGGTCAGCCATCCCGGCCTTTCCCCGAACAGCGCCCAGCCCCAGGCGAGCCCCGTCAGCGTCACCACGTACCCGGTTTGTGACGTGACCACGCCGCCATGCGCGCCGAGCGAGCGGAAATAGATCATGAAGGCCAGCGCCGTCACCGCGCCCTGTGCCGCACTGATCGCCAGCCCGTCGATCGGCGGCAGGTGCAACTGGCCCAGCAGCGCGGCGAAGACCGCGACCTGCACCGTCCCCGCCGCCAATGTGCCGGTGGCGAGGGCCAGCGGCGGCGCGCCGCGCGGTGCCAGGCGAACCGCCAGCAGGTTCGACGCCGCGTAGCAGACCGGCGTCAGCGCCGCGAGCAGCGCCCAGGGCAGCACGCGCGGATCGGGCAGCGCGGCACCCGGGCTCATGGCCAGCAGCACGCCCGCCAACCCCAGTGCCGTGCCGAGCATCCGCCGCCGCGTCGCGCGTTCCAGCCCGAGCATCGCCGCCCCCAGCACCGTCAGCATCGGCGACAGCGGCACCAGCAGCGAAAAGAACCCGGCCGGCACGTGTTGCAGGGCGGTGAACCCCACCAGGTTGGCCAGCGCCAGGCCGAACAGCCCCGACACCGCGTAGTGGCGCAGATGCGCCGGCGTGGCCGGCACCACGATGCCGCGCATCCGGCACACCGCGAACAGGATCAGCGTGCTCACCACCCCTGCGCTGGTCGCGATCAGCAGCGGCGGCCAGCCGATGGCGCCCAGATGCTTCACGAAGGCCGGCGTGGCGCCCCAGATCGTGCCGAGCAGCAGCAGCGGCGGCAGCGGGATCAGCGCAGGATGCATCCGGTCACACGTCATCGCACGCGCGATGCTGTCAAGCGGTTGAACCCTTCACCATCGCTGCGCCATGTTGGGTGCATGGATGTCTCCGATTCGGAAACCGTCGTGCTGCGCCCCGGCGTGTTCGGCGCGGCCGTGGATTGCCCGGTGCGGTGGTGCCGGTCGGCGCGCGCGCGGCGCGTCAGCCTGCGCATCGATGCACGCGCCGGCGAGGTGGTGGTCACCCTGCCGATGCGCAGCGGGCGGCGCGCCGGCATGGCGCTGCTGACCACGCATGCCGCCTGGGTGATGCAGCGCCTGGCGGCGCTCGCGCCCACGCTGGCCTTTGCGCCGGGTGTCGAGATCCCGCTCGGCGGCCGCCCGCATGTGATCCGCCATGATCCCACGGCGCGCGGCGGCGCCTTCCTGGATGGCGCCACCATCGTGGTGACCGGCGCGCCGGAATTCCTGGCGCGGCGCGTGCGCGATTTCCTGCGCGCCGAGGCGAAGCGCCGCATCGCCGGCCTGGCCGAGGGGCACGCCGCGACGCTCGGCGTGAAGATCGCCACGATCCGGCTGAAGGACACCAACAGCCGCTGGGGGTCCTGCGCGCCGGATGGCACGCTGGCGTTTTCCTGGCGGCTGGTGATGGCGCCCGACACCGTGCTGGACTACGTGGTGGCGCATGAGGTCGCGCATCTGCGTGAACTGAACCACTCCCATCGCTTCTGGGCGCATGTCGAGCGCCTGACGCCGAACCGCGAGGCCGCGCAGGACTGGCTGCGGGAGAACGGGCCCGCCCTGCTGCGCATCGGCTGAGACGCGCCTATATCCTCCGGACCAGACGGAGGACCGCATGAAGGCGATCGGCTTCACCAAGTGCCACCCGGCCGACCATCCGGAGGCGCTGCTCGACCTCGACATCCCCGACCCCGCCGCGCCCGAGGGGCACGACATGCTGGTCGAGGTGCGCGCCGTATCCGTCAATCCGGTCGACACCAAGCGCCGGCGCAGCGAGGAACCGCAGGGCGGCCCGCGCATTCTCGGCTTCGACGCCGCCGGCGTGGTGCGCGCGGTGGGGCCCGCCTGCACGCTGTTCGCCCCCGGCGACGCGGTGTTCTACGCCGGCGTCGTGACCCGCGCCGGCAGCAACGCGCAGCTGCAACTGGTCGATGAACGCATCGTCGGGCGCAAGCCGAGCAGCCTGTCCTTCGCCGAGGCGGCATCGCTGCCGCTGACGACGATCACGGCGTGGGAGGGGCTGTTCGACCGGCTGGGCCTGCACGAGGGCGACGGGTCCGGCGACACGCTGCTGGTGGTGGGTGGCGCCGGCGGCGTGGGGTCCATGGTGATCCAGCTGGCCAGGCAGCGCACGGCGCTGACCATCGTTGCCACCGCCTCGCGGCCCGAGACCGCAGCCTGGTGCCGTGACCTCGGCGCGCATCACGTGGTCGACCATAGCGGCGATATCGGCGCGCAGATGAAGGCGCTGGGGTTGAAGGGGGCACGCCATGTCTTCTCCACCAACACCACGGCGCGCAACTGGGGGCAGATCGTCGATGCCGTCGCACCCCAGGGGAAGATCGTGCTGATCGAATCCCAGGCGCCGATCGATGCCCGCGACCTGATGCGCAAATCCGCCTCGCTGCATTGGGAACTGATGTTCACGCGCCCGATGTTCGGCACGCCCGACATGATCGAACAGCACCGGCTGCTGGATGCGGTGGCCGAACTGGTCGATCATGGCCGCATCCGCCACACCATGACGCGCAACCTCGGCCCCATGAATGCGGCGCGCCTGCGCGAGGCGCATGCGCTGGTCGAAAGCGGCACCATGATCGGCAAGGTGGTGCTTGAGGGCCTCTAGGCGCGCGCTGCTGGCCGCCGGCGGCGCGCTGGCGCTGCCGGGGTGTTCGCCGGCGCGCATCGCCGCGGCGTTGACGCCGAGCGGCGGCTACGCCGTGCGGCGCGACATCGCCTATGGGCCGCTGCCGCGCCATCGGGTGGACCTGTATACGCCCGAGGCCGGCGGTGCCGATGCGCCGCTGGTGGTGTTCCTGCATGGCGGTGCCTGGCGCAACGGGTCGAAGGACACCTACGGCTTCCTGGGCGAGGCCTTCGCGTCCCGCGGCATCGCCACCGCGGTGCCGAATTATCGCCTGTACCCTCAGGTGCGCTTTCCCGCCTTCGTCGAGGATTGCGCGCTGGCGATGGCCTGGGCGGGGTCCGCTGCCGACCTGCCGCGCGGGAAGCGCGTGCTGGCGGGGCATTCGGCGGGGGCGCATATCGCGATGCTGCTGGCGCTCGATCCGCGCTGGCAGGTGGTGCCACCAGCCGGCGTGGTCGGCATCGCCGGGCCGTATGACTTCCTGCCGCTGCGCCGTGGCGGGTTCCTCGCGGATCTGTTCGGCGGCACCGACCGCACCGAGACGCAGCCCATCACCTTCGCCGATCGCCCCGGCCCGCCGATGCTGCTCCAGCACGGGCTGGCCGACCGCACCGTGCTACCGGAACAGAGCGAGCGCCTGGCGGCGCGGCGGCGCGCGGCGGGGCATCCGGTGAGCGTCGCGACCTATGCCGATGTCGGGCACATCGACATCATCGGATCGCTGCTCGCGCCGCTGCGGCCGATTGCACCGCCGGTGCTGGGCGACATCGCCGACTTCGTGGGCAGCCTCAGCCGGTCGTGACCCCCGCGGCGCGCGCCTTGTCCACCATGTAGGACCGCGCCGCCTGCATGTCCTCCAGCGTGCCGAAGGCGTTCGTGTAGGCGCCGCGATAGCCGCGGGATTCCAGCAGCGCGAACATCGCGCCGAAGTCGAAGTCGCCCTGCCCGGGCACCAGGTGTTCCTCGAAGCCGTTGCGCCAGCAATCGGCCAGGCGAACTTCCTTGACGCGATCGAGCGGGATGGCATCGACGAAGCCCTGCACCCCCGGCGGCAGCAGGTGCGCGTGGTTGGCGGTGAAGGACAGTGCGAAGGCCGGCGAATGGATGGCTTCGTAGCAGTAGCGCCATTCGTCGATGCTGCAGGCCAGGTAGTGGACCTCGGCATTGTCGGGTTCGCGGTTGAGGTTCTCGAGCAGCAGCAGCGCGCCGTGCTGTTCGGCATGCTTGACCATGCGCTGCAGGCGGTCGCGCCCGGCCTCCATGCGCATCGGAACGTCGGCGGTGAAGTGGTAGCCGGCATGCACCACGATCCAGTGCGCGTCGAGCTTCGGTGCGACCTCGATATAGGCGCGCAGGTAGGCGTCCACCGCCTCGCTCAGGAAGGGCGAGTATTCCGCGACGTTCACCGCGGACAGCGTGTGCAGCGCGATGTGAACGCCGTTCGCCTTGGCCCGCGCGCGGATGTCGCGGCAGCGCGCATCGTCGAACAACGTGACCGCGTTGGCACCGGTGTCGAGCTGGATGTCGATGTGGCGCACCTGGTTGCGCGCCGCCCACTCGATCGCGTCCTCGAGCTTCAGCTTGCGCCCGACATCCACGCCGATGCGATCGATCAGGGACATGGTTTCCTCCTTGAGCCTTGTCGCCCGGTTTACATCCCCTGGAGGCGATGGCAACGTCATCGCGTCCAAGAAAGACAGATCCGCCGCGACCGCCCAAGGCGGCCGGCACCATCGCAGGTGGGAGGAAGCCGGATGTTCCTGATCGACAGGCGACAGATGTTGGCGCTCGCGGCGTGGTCCGCGGCCGCGACCAAGGCCTTCGCGCAAGCGCCGATGAACCCGCAGGAGGCCCAGCTCTACGAGGCCGCCAAGCGCGAGGGCGAGATCACCTGGTACACCGGGCAATACAGCGCGGATGCCTCGGAAGCCGCCGGGCGCGCCTTCAACGAACGCTACCCGGGCGTGCGCTGCAACGTGGTGCGCAGCACCTCGCAGGTGGCCTTCCAGCGCCTGTCGCAGGATTTCCGGGCCGGCGTGGGCCAGTGCGACGTGTTCTCCTCGACCAATGGCGGGCACTATGTCCAGCTGAAGCGGCAGAACCGGCTGGTGAAGTTCCGCCCGGTCAATGCCGACGGGCTGCTGCCCATCCTGCGCCAGGCCGATCCGGACGACTTCTTCCAGTCCTCCTTCCTCGGCATCTACCTGATGGGACACAACACCCGCCTGGTATCCGAGGCCGAGGCGCCGAAATCCTGGACCGACATCCTGGATCCGAAGTGGAAGGACAAGCTCGCGGTCGGCCATCCGGGCTTCAGCGGCGCGATCGGGCTCTGGGCGCTGCAGATGCGCACCATGTTCGGCCCCGACTACCTGCGCCGGCTTGAGCGCAACAAGCCGCAGGTCGGGCGGTCGTCGATCGACCCGGTCACGATGATGAATGCGGGCGAACGCTCGGTCGGCGTGGCGGTGCCCTCCGCCTCCACGCTGTTCGCGATGTCGCGCGGCAATCCGTTGAAGCTGATCTACCCGACCGAGGGCGTGATCGCCGCGCTGTCGCCTTCAGCGATCCCGACCAATGCGCCGCACCCCAATGCGGCGAAGCTGTTCCAGGAATTCCAGACCGGCCCGGCGCTGTCCGCCGCGGTGCGGCTGCTGTTCAACGAGAGCATCCGCCCCGACGTGCCGCCGCCCGAGGGCGCGCGCCCGCTCGACCAGGTGACGATGCTGGCGCCGACCATGGAACAGGCCGATCGCGGCGTGCCGGAGGTGCGCGAACAATGGCGCGAGATCTTCGGCGTCTGACGTGAGCGACGCCGCCCTGCCGGCCGCCGCGGTGCGGCCGGCACGTTTCCGCCTGCTGGAACCGGTGATGCTGCTGTGGGTCGCGCTGATCGCGGCCCTGCTGGTGCTGGTCGCCGCCCCGTTGATCAAGATGCTCCTGATCTCCTTCGAGATGCAGGACACCGGCGAGTTCACCTTCGAGAACTACCTGACTGCCTATGGACGCCAGCGCTATATAGACGCGCTGCGCAATTCGCTGCTCCTCGGCGCGCTGTCCGCCGCCATCTCCACCGTCATCGCGGTGCCCATGGCGTGGGCTGTCTCCCGCACCGACATGCCGGGCAAGGGCTTCACCTGGGCGATGGTGCTGGCGGCCTTCATCATGCCGCCGTATCTCGGCGCCATCGGGTGGATCCTGCTGGCGGGGCCGAATTCCGGCTGGATCAACGTGACCTGGCGGGCGCTGACCGGGGCCACGGACCCGCTGGTGAATGTCTACACCTTCACCGGCATGGCCTTCGTGATCGCGCTGCATTCCTTCCCGCTGGTGTTCATCTTCGTGAAGTCGGCGCTGGACCTGATCTCGTCCGAGATGGAGGACGCCGCGAACATCCTGGGCGGCGGCACCTGGACCACCATGCGCCGCGTCACGCTGCCGCTGGTCTGGCCGTCCATCCTGGGCGGCTTCATCCTGATCTTCCTCGAGACCATCGCGCTGTTCGGCACGCCGGCCATCATCGGCATCCCGGCGCGCATCAACGTGGTCACCACGCAGTTGTGGCAATTCTTCGAGGACCCCGTTCGTGTCGAGGTCGCGGCCGCCTACGCCATCCCGCTGCTGCTGATCACGGTGGCGATGATCGGCGTGCAGAAGCTGATGCTGTCGCGCAAGGGCTTCGTCTCGCAGACCGGCAAGGGCGGCGAGCGTCGCCAGGTGAAGCTCGGCCCCTGGCGCTGGGTGCTGTTCGGCTGGTGCCTGCTGGTCGGGCTGCTGGCCGTGATCAAGCCGCTGACGGTGCTGCTGCAGGCGTCCTTCGCCAAGGCCTGGGGGCGCGGCTTCTCCTTCGACAACCTGACGCTACGCAACTACCGCTTCCTGCTGTTCGAACACGACGTGGCGCCGCAGGCGACCTGGAACACCGTGTGGTTCTCGGCGGCCTCGGCCACCATGGCGATCGTGCTGGCGCTGCTGGTCGCCTACATCGTCATCCGCAAGCTGATGCGCTTCGCCGACGTGCTGGGCTTCATCGCCATGGCGCCCTTCGTCATCCCGGGCATCGTGATGGCGATCGGCTTCTACGCCGCCTATGCCGGGCCGCCGCTGTCGCTGTACGGGTCCGCGCTGCTGATCATCCTGGCCTTCACCGCGCGCTTCCTGCCGATCGCCTATGCCAATTCGCAGGCGGCGATCCGCGCGGTGCATCCCGAGATGGAGGAGGCCGCGCGCATCCTGGGGTCCGGCCGGCTGCATGCGATCCGGCGCATCACCGCGCCGCTGCTCAAGACCTCGCTGCTCGGCGGCTGGCTGGTGGTGTTCATCGTCGCGTCGCGCGAATTGTCCGCCGCCATCTTCCTGGTCGGGCCGCGCACGCGCACCATGTCGGTGCTGCTCTACGACCTCAGCGAGCAGGGCAATTTCGAGGTGGTGTCCGCCTTCGGCGGCATCCTGCTGTTCATCACCATGGTCATCGTCGGCATCGGCATGAAGCTGGTCGGCCGCGACTTCATGCTGCGGAGGGAATAGCGTGCCGCGCCTCACGCTGACCGGCCTGACCAAGGCCTATGGCAAGCTGACCGTCGTCGACCGCGTGGACCTGACGCTGGAGGAGGGCGAGTTCGTCTCGCTGCTCGGCCCGTCGGGCTGCGGGAAGACCACGACGTTGCGCATGGTCGCCGGCTTCGTGGACCCGACCGGCGGGACGATCGCGGTGGATGGCAGCGTGCTGTCGGCGCCGGGCGCCGTGGTGCCGCCCGAACGGCGCGGCATGTCGATGATCTTCCAGTCCTACGCCATCTGGCCGAACATGACGGTGGAGCAGAACGTCGCCTTCGGCCTGGAACTTCGGAAACTGCCGCGCGAGGAGGTGAAGCGCCGCGTCGGCGAGATCCTCGAGGTGGTGCAGCTGAACAAGCTCGCGCATCGCTACCCGGCCGAACTTTCCGGCGGGCAACAGCAGCGCGTGGCGCTGGCCCGCGCGATCGTGGTCAAGCCGTCCGTCCTGCTGCTGGATGAGCCGCTGTCCAACCTGGATGCCAACCTGCGCGAGGAAATGCGCTTCGAAATCCGCCGCCTGCACGATGAATTCCGCATCACCACCGTCTATGTCACCCACGACCAGGCCGAGGCGATGGCCACATCCGACCGCATCGCCGTGATGAATGCCGGGCGGATCGAACAGGTGGACGCGCCGCACCTGCTCTACACCCGCCCCCGCACGCGCTTCGTGGCCGGCTTCGTCGGCCGCACGAACCTGCTGGAAGCGCGCGTCGAGGGTGGCGACCTGCTGCTGGACGGCGTGAACCTCGGCCCCGCGGCACGCGCCGGAATCGCGCATGGTGTCACCGGCGCCGTGCTGGTCTCGCTGCGCCCGCAGGCCATGGCGATCCTGGCCGAGGAACCGCCGGCGAATGACGGGCTGCTGCTGCGCGCAACCATCGCCGAGCGCACCTACCTGGGCGAAGCCTGGGACTATGTGCTGAAGCCCGAGGGCACCGCGCTGACCCTGCGCGCGGCGGCGCCGCCGCTGGAGGCGCATGATGTGGGTGCCCACGTCTGGCTGCGCATTGATCCGCGCCAGGTTGCGGTGGTCGAATAGCGGCCAGGAGCCCGCTTGAGAATGGCGGCACCGGCGCGTGCCGCCCACCTGGCTACCCATCCAGGACACTGTCGCTGGGTGGCCGGGTGGGGAGCGGGCCGGGTGCCGAATTTCGAATGCGCCCGCAGGCGCATTCAAACAGTCTGTCAGTGCATCGGCAGCGCCAGCGGCGAAATCTCGTCCCCGCTGCGGCCCCGATAGTCCCGGCCCCGCGCATCGCGCAGCATCTTCGCCTGGCTCTCCGCCAGGATGCCCGCCGCCTCGGTCACATCGAGCCGTGTCGGCCTCCCATTCGCGAAGACCGTCTCGCCGCCCACCAGCACGCGCTTCACCGCGCGGTCGGCGGCGTGGAACAGCAGCGCGCGCAGCGGGTCGCGCGGCGGGTTCATCAGCGGATGCGACAGGTCCACCAGCACGACGTCGGCTGCCGCACCTTTCTCGATCCGCCCGAGGTCGGGCCGGCCCAGCGCCGCCGCGCCGCCCGCCGTCGCGGCATGGAACACGCTGCCGGTATCCGCCGCCGCCACGTCGCGCACCGCGTTGCGCGCGAGGATGATGGCGAGCCGCATCTCCTCGATCAGGTTGTGCGGCGCGCAATCCGTACCGAAGCCCATGTTCACGCCGCGCGCGCGGTATTTTCCGAAGTGCTTCAGGTGCTCACCGTACCGCGCGAAGGGCGTCGGGCAATGTGCGACGGTGGCACCGCTGTCGGCCACCAGGCCGATATCCTTCGCGGTGTGCCAGCCGATCGAGGCATGTTCATCCACGAAGATGGCGTGGCCGAGGATGCTGCGCGGCGTCAGCAGCCCGATCGATTCCGCCCACTGGATCGGCGTGGTGCCGTGGCGGCGGATCATCTCGCGCACCTCGACCACCGCCTGCGCGATATGCGTGGTGAAGCCGCGGCCGGTTTCGCCGGCATAGGCGATGGCCTCGCGCAGCATGTCTTCTTCCACCGTGTCGATCTGGGCGGGGAAGACGATGCCGTGCAGCCGGCCCGAATTGTCGGCCTCCGCCTCCTTCATCACCTGCTTGGCGGCGTCGAACTGGGTGCGCGCGTTCTCGCGGTTCCACAGGTAGGTCACGGTCTGCGGCGCCGACATGCCCCAATGCGCAGCGGCGAAGCCGGGCCCGGCCCAGACCCGCAGCCCGCTCTCGCGCATGATCGGCAGCCAATCGGGGAAGGGCGGCGAGAGATCGACCACGCTGGTCACCCCCGCCGACATCAGCTCCGCATAGGCCAGGCGCATCGCCGCCGCCTGGCCGGCCTGGTCGATGCGGAAGGCCTGCAGGCGTTCGAACAGCCCGGTCATCTGCTGTTCGGGCACGCCGTGATCCTCGCGCACGCCACGCGAGGCCGGTTCCGTCGTCGGATGCGTATGGATGTTCACGAGCCCCGGCATGACCAGCAGGCGCGTGCCATCGACCACCTCGGCGCCCGGTGGCGGTGGCGCGTCGGGATCGTGGCGGGCGATGGCGGCGATGCGCCCGTCCTCGATCAGCACATCCATGCCGCGCGCATAGGCGTGGCGCTTGGCGGGCGCGTCCCACACGACCGCCCAGGCGGCGTCGCGGATCAGCAGGGGTGTCGGCATGGTACGGTTCCCTTCAGCGCGAGCGGTTCGCATAGTCCCAGGTGGAGAAGCTGAAATCCTGCTGCGCGCGGGCCTGCAGATGGCAGGTGAAGCAGGCGGTGAGCGGGCCTTCCACGCGCGTGCCGTTGGCCGGGCTGAAGCGCGCATATTCCCATTCGCCGTTGCGCAGCTCGGGGCCGTAGCCCTCGCCCCAGCCGCGTTCCTTCTGTTGCGCCGCGATGGCGATGAAGGCGGGTTCCGGGATCAACCGTCCGTTGCCGTCCAGCAGCACATTGCCCGCGGCATCCACCCGCGCGCGCTGGTCGGCCATGATCGCCAGCGTGCCATAGGGCAGCGGCTGCCCCGCCCGCAGCGCGGCATAGGCCTCCGGGTTCACATACATGTTGCGGATGATCTTGCGGTCCGGCCGGTCGACCGTGGTGTAGCGGATGAAGCGCTGCTGCCAGTCGGCCGGCAATTCGATGTTGTGCGCGCCCGGCGCATATGGGCGGGTCTGCGCCATGGCGGCGGAGCCGAGTGCGGCCACCACCGCGAAGGCAGCGAGGAATGCGGGACGTGTCATGGACCGGTCTCCCCAATTCAAGGTGCCATTCCTCCCTGTCCACGGCCGCAGCGCAAGACCCGGTGGGCATGACCGTACCGGCAATCCGGGGCTATCCTGGCGCCCGAGAGGACCGCCACCGCATGACAGCCGACATCCTGCTCGCCCTCGACCAGGGGACGACCTCGACGCGCACCATCGCCTTCGATGCCGCGCTGGCGCCCATCGCCACCGCGCAGGAGGAACTGCCGCAGCACTTCCCCAGCCCCGGCTGGGTCGAACATGAGCCCGAGGACATCTGGCGGGGCGCGCTGGCCACGCTGCGCGGCGCGCTGGCGCGGGCCGGCGGCGATGCGCGGCGCGTCGCGGGCATCGGCATCACCAACCAGCGCGAGACCACGCTGCTGTGGGACCGCGCCACCGGCCGCTGCCTGCATCGCGCCATCGTCTGGCAGGACCGCCGCACGGCAGACGACTGTGCCCGGCTGCGGGCGGACGGATTGGCACCGCTGCTCACCGAACGCAGCGGTTTGCTCGCCGACCCGTATTTCTCAGCCACCAAGCTCGCCTGGCTGCTGGATAACGTGGCAGGCGCGCGGGCGGCGGCGGAGCGCGGCGAACTGGCCTTCGGCACGGTCGACACCTTCCTGTTGTGGCGCCTGACCGGCGGGCGCGTGCATGCGACGGACGCCACCAACGCCGCGCGCACCATGCTGTTCGACATCCGGCGCGGGTGCTGGGACGACGATCTGCTGCGCATCTTCCGCATCCCGCGCGCGCTGCTGCCGCAGGTGCGTGACTGCGCCGCGGAGTTCGGCACGACGGATGCCGCGCTGCTCGGCGCCGCGGTGCCGGTGCGCGGCATGGCCGGCGACCAGCAGGCCGCCACGGTCGGCCAGGGCTGCTTCGCGCCGGGCATGGTGAAATCCACCTACGGCACCGGCTGCTTCGCCATGCTGAACACCGGCACGGATCCGGTCGCCTCGCGCAACCGGCTGCTGACCACCATCGCCTACCAGTTGGATGGCGTGCGGACCTATGCGCTGGAAGGGGCGATCTTCGTGGCGGGTGCGGCGGTGCAGTGGCTGCGCGACGGGCTCGGCATCATCCGCGACGCGGCCGAGGCCGGCGTGCTGGCGGCGCAGGCGGACCCGGCGCAGCAGGTGGTGCTGGTGCCGGCCTTCACCGGCCTGGGCGCGCCGCACTGGGATGCCGAGGCCCGCGCGGCGATCTTCGGCCTCACGCGCGGCAGCGGGCGGGCGGAGATCTGCCGCGCCGCGCTGGAATCCGTGGCGTTCCAGACCCGCGACCTGGTCGATGCCATGCTGGCGGACTGGCCGACCGCCGGGGATACGGTGCTGCGCGTGGATGGCGGCATGGTGGCGTCCGACTGGACCATGCAGTTCCTGGCCGATGTGCTGGGCGCGCCGGTCGACCGGCCGGCGGTGCGCGAAACGACCGCGCTGGGTGCCGCGTATCTTGCAGGGTTGCAGGCGGGGTTGCTGCCGCCGCCCGGCGTCAGCGGTGCCACGCATTGGCGGCTCGAACGCCGCTTCACGCCGGCGATGCCGCGCGGGGAGGCCGCGCGCCGCCATGCCCTGTGGCAGGATGCGGTGCGGCGCACGCTACGGCATGATCCCCCGCGCCGGATCACGGTGTAGAGAGACTGTTTCACCGCTTCGGCGGTTCCGCCTTCGCGGATCATCCGCCGGCGCGCCGAGAGGAACGGCATGAACGAAGCCTGGCTGCTGCTGGAACTGGCGGGGGAAGCGGCGCTGCTGCTGTGGGGCCTGCACATGGTGCAGAGCGGCGTGATGCGCGCCTATGGCAGCCGCCTGCGCCAGCGCCTGGGCAGCGGGCTGTCCAACCGCCGGCGCGGCTTCGCAGCGGGTCTGACGGTTACCGCCTTGCTCCAGAGCAGCACGGCCACCGCCTTCATGGTCGCGTCCTTCTGCGCCGGCGGGGCGGTGGCGCTGGTGCCGGGCCTGGCGGCGATGCTCGGCGCCAATGTCGGCACCGCGCTGATCGTGCAGGTGGTGTCGTTCAACGTGGATGCGCTGGCGCCGGTGCTGGTGCTGATCGGCGTCGTGGCCTTCCGCACGGGCCAGCGCACGCGCCAGCGCGACCTCGGGCGGGCCGGCATCGGGCTTGGGCTGATGCTGCTGTCGTTGCACCTGATGTCCACCACCATGGCGCCGGTCGAACAATCCCCCGTGCTGCGCGCGGTGCTGGCCGCGCTGGTGAACCAGCCACTGCCGAACCTGATGATCGCGGCGGTGATCGCCTGGGCGATGCATTCCTCGGTGGCCGGCGTGCTGTTCGTCGCATCCCTGCACGGCGCCGGCGTGGTGCCGGCGGAAGCGGCCATCGCCATGGTGGTGGGGGCCAACCTCGGCAGCGCGCTGAACCCGGTGCTGGAAGGCGACCGCAGCGAATGGGCGCGGATGCGCGTGCCGATCGGCAACCTGGTGAACCGGGTGGTCGGCGCGCTGCTCGCGTTGTCGCTGCTGCCGTGGTTCGCGCAGGCGATGGCCTGGGTGGACCCCGCGCCGGCGCGCCTGGTGGCGAACACGCACCTCGCCTTCAACCTGGCGCTGGCGCTGTTCGCGCTGCCGCTGCTGCCGCTTTTCGCGCGGCTGCTGCAGCGCGCGCTGCCCGAACGCCCGCTGGCGGATGATCCCGCGACACCGCGCTACCTTGATGCGGCGGCGCTGAGCACGCCGCCCGTCGCGCTGGCGAATGCCGAGCGCGAGGCACTGCGCCAGGCCGATGCGCTGGAGGAAATGCTGCGTGCCATCGCCATCGGCTTCCGCACCGAGGACCGCGACCTGACGCGCCGCATCGCCGGGCTGAATGATGTGGTGGAACGGCTGAACCGTGCCGTGCAGGCGTATCTGGCGGGCCTCAATACCGACCTGCTGGGTGAGGAGGAGCGCCGCCGCATCGGCGAGATCCGCGCCTTCGCCATCAACCTGGATAGCGCGGGGGATGTGCTGGAACGCAGCCTGGCGCGCGTGGCGGCGCGTTGGGCGCGCGAGGGCATGCCGCTGTCCGACGCCATGATGGCCGCGATCCAGGACGTGCACCTGCGCGGGCTCGAACAGCTCCAGCTCGCGATCGCCGCCTTCATGCGCGAGGACGTCGCCGCCGCCCGCCGCCTGATCGAGGAGAAGGAACGCATGCGCGTCGAGGAAGCCGAAACCGCGCAGCGCTTCTCGCTCGCTGTGGAACCCGCCGGCATCGCCGCCGCCGGCCTGCTGCTGGAAGTGGTGCGCGACCTCAAGCGCGTGGGCGGTCACCTGGCGGCGACGGCGCATCCGCTGCTGGAGCGCATCGGCGCGCTGCGCGCCTCACGCCTGGCCGATCCCGAGGGGCTGACAGCAACATGAGCGACGGACCGCGACGCATCATCAACGCCTATGGCACCAACACGCGCCTGTCCGGCGGCATGATGGCGCCGGAGGTGGTCGCCGCGATGGCCGAGGCGGCGCGCGCCTGCTTCGAGATGCCCGACGTGCAGGCCGCGGCATCGCGCGCCATCGCCGAGGCGACGGGGGCCGAGGCCGGCATCGTGACAGGGGGTGCCGCGGCGGCGCTGATGCTGGGTGCCGCGGCCTGCATGGCGCGGCTGGATCCCGCGGCGATGAACCGCCTGCCGGATACCGACGGGCTGCCCCACGAATTCATCGTCAGCCGCAGCCAGCGCAACATGTACGACCGCTCGCTGCGCGTCGCCGGCGGACGGATCATCGAGGTCGGCATCCCCGACCGGCTCTCCGGCCCGGGCGTGCGCGACGCCAGCGCCGGCGAAATCGCCGACGCCATCACGCCGCGCACCGCCGCGGTGTTCCACCTCGCTGGTGAGGACGCCGAGCCGACCCTGGATGACGTGGTGCGCGTGGCCCATGCGCGCGGCGTCCCGGTGCTGGTCGATGCCGCGGCGCAACTGCCGCCGGCCAGCAACCTGCGGCGCTTCATCGAACAGGGCGCGGACCTGGTGTGCTTCTCGGGCGGCAAGGCGATCGGCGGGCCGCAGGCCTCGGGCATCCTCGCGGGGCGGCAGGACCTGGTGAGCAGCGCGCTGGCGCAGATGCTCGACCTTGACCTGCCGGAGGCGCAATTCGTGGCACCGCCGGAATTCGCACCGCTCAACCAGCTGCGCTTCCTGCCGCATCATGGAATCGGCCGCGTGGCGAAGGTGGGCAAGGAGGAAGTGGCCGGGCTGGTCGCCGCACTGCGCCGCTTCGCGGCCGAGGACCCCGCCGCGCGCACCGCGCGCTGGACGGCGCGCCTGGTGGCGCTGCGCGATGCCGTGCCGGGCGCGGTGCTGGTGCCCGATGGCGCCAAGCCCGGGCTGCCGCTGCTGGAACTCCGCTTCGCCGACCGCGCCGCCGCCGGCCGCGCGGAAGCCGCGCTGCGTGCGCGCGACCCCGCGGTGCATGTCGATGCGTCGCGAATCCGGCGCGGCGTGCTCGCGGTGAACCCGATCGCGCTGGATGATGCCGACCTGCGCGAACTGGCCGCAGCGCTGCGGGCGGTCGCTAACCCCCCGCCACCCCAGGCTGTAGAGCGACTGCGCCGCCGCCATGAACAGCCGGTTGCGGTGCCGCCCGCCGAAGGCGACGTTGGCGCAGCGTTCCGGCAGGTGGATATGCCCGATCGGCGCGCCCGCCGCGTTGAAAACGCGCACGCCGTCGTATTCCGGCGTCATGCCCCAGCCGCACCAGAGGTTGCCGTCGACATCAACGCGGAAGCCGTCCGGCGTTTCGCCGGTCTTGCAGGCGATGAAGACGCGGCGGTTCGATAGCCGCGCGCCGTCCACATCATAGGCCAGGATGTTGCGCGGTTCGGACCGGCTCTCGATCACGTACAGCAGCGATTCATCCGGGCTGAAGGCCAGGCCGTTCGGGTGGTCGACGTCATCCGCCACCAGCGTGATGTCGCCGGTCGCGCCATCGACGCGGTAGATGTTGGTGTGCGGCAATTCGGGCGCCTGCTTCTCGCCCTCGTAGAAGGCCATCAGGCCGAAGGGCGGGTCGGTGAACCAGACCGACCCGTCGGACTTCACCACGACGTCGTTCGGGCTGTTCAGCCGCTTGCCCTGGTAGTGGCTCGCCAGCACGGTGATCGACCCGTCGTATTCGAAGCGCACCACGCGCCGTCCGCCATGTTCGCAGGCGATGATGCGGCCCTGGCGGTCGCGCGTATGGCCGTTGGCGTTGTTGGACGGCTTGCGCCAGGCGCTGACCGCGCCGGTCTCCTCATCCCATTTCAGCACGCGGTTGTTGGGAATATCGGACCACAGCAGGCAGCGCGCATCGCCGAGCCAGACAGGGCCCTCGCCCCAGCGCGTGCCGTGGTACAGCCGCTCCACCGCCGACAGCGCCAAGTGGTAGCGCTTGAAGGACGGATCGAGCGCGACGATGGCGGGGTCCGGGTAGCGCAGGCTCGGCTGCCAGCGCGGGTCGTCGGTCATGGTGCGTTTCCTCGGCATTCGCGGCGGGCCGCAGCATGGCCCGCCGCGACGCGGGGCTCAACCGCCGGCGACGCCCTGCGTGTTGACGTACAGGCTGTAGAGCCCGCGCGACGCCGTCATGAACAGCCGGTTGCGGAACCGCCCGCCGAAGGCGACGTTCGCGCAGCGCTCCGGCAGGCGGATATGGCCGATATTTGCCCCCGCCGCGTTGATGATGCGCACGCCATCCAGCTCCGCCGTGCCCATGCCCCAGCCGCACCACAGATTGCCGTCGACATCCACGCGGAAGCCGTCCGGCGTCTCGCCGTCACGGCACTGGAAGAAGGTGCGGCTGTTGGCCAGGCGGGTCTGCGCACCCTCCCCCGTCACGTCGAAGGCGCGGATCACGCGCGGCGTGGCGGCGGCCTCCACCACGTACAGCAGCCGTTCATCCGGGCTGAAGGCGAGCCCGTTCGGCCGCCCGACATCGCCCGTCATCACCTGGATCGCACCGGTCTGGCCATCCACCCGATACAGATTCGTGGGCAGTTCCGGCGTCGCCATCTCGCCTTCGTAGAAGCCGAGGATGCCGAAGGGCGGGTCGGTGAACCAGATCGACCCGTCGCGCTTCACCACCACGTCGTTCGGGCTGTTCAGGCGCTTGCCGTCGAAGCTGTCGGCGATGACGGTGATGGAGCCATCCGGTTCGGTGCGGGTGACGCGCCGCGTCAGGTGTTCGCAGGTGATGAGCCGCCCCTGGCGGTCGCGGGTATTGCCGTTGGAGTTGTTGGACGGGCCGCGGAACACGTCGGTGCGGCCGGTGGTCTCGTGCCAGCGCAGCATCCGGTTGTTCGGGATGTCGGACCAGATCAGGGCGCGCTGATCGCCCATCCAGACCGGGCCTTCCGACCAGCGCGCGCCGGTGTACAGGCGCTCGACGCCCGCCAGCACCAGGCGATAGCGGTTGAAGGACGGGTCGAGCACCTGGACCGACGGGTCCGGGTAGCGCTCACTCGGCTGCCATTGGGCGAAGGCGGGCGTCGCGGCGAGCGCAATGGCGCTGCCGGCAGCGCCCAGCAGGGCGCGGCGTTGCATGGGCATGGTGCGTTCCTTCCTCGCGCAGTCCTCTGGCGGGACCGCGGCGGGAGGCTATCACGCGGATGCGGGCGGACGCATGAATTCGGGGCGCCTGCCGTCCAGTCATGCACGTTGCCGGCTCGCCCGACAGGTGCGCGACCGCGCCCCATTCGGTCCACCACCCCGCAGCGCAGCGGCGCGGAAGGCGGAGTGTTCCTGCAGCACCTCGAAGCCCGCGATATTGGGCCGGGCGATGCGCCTGGCGCCGCCGTCAGACGCCTTATCGCGTGCCGCGCGGCGGGGAGGGCAGGCTCTCGGTCTGCACGCGCGGCGTGGTCGCCGGGCCCGGGCCGGGCGTGATCACGGCCTGCGGCGGGGCCGAACCCTGCGGCGCCGGCGCGGCCGCTGCCGGTGCGGCGGCCGGCGCCTGCGCGACGCGCATCAGCGTCGCGCGCAGCGGGTCCGCGGCCGGGTTGTGCGCCTCCATTCCCACCACGACCTGGCGCGCCGAGACGTCGCGGCCGAAATACGCCCGCATCGCCGCGCTGCGCGCCGAGAGCATGTTGCCATCGAGCGAGACGCCGGCGAACAACCCGCGCGCGCGGGCAATGGTCACGATGTCGGCGCCGACCGCCGCGGTGGTGGACCCCGCGATGCCGCGCCCCAGGGTGCCGAGCGCCACGCCGGCATCGGCGCCCACGCGGAACTGGCTGTCCAGCACCGCATCCAGCGCCTTGTCGTTCATGATGAGCATGACGACCTGCGCGTCCTGGATGCCGACCTGGAAGCCGATGGACCCGCCGCCCATGGTGTAGAAGGCCGGCGAGGACCAGGATCCGCCGCCGTCGCGCGCCACCAGCACGCAGTCGCCGCCTTGCCCTGCGATGACGAAGCCGCCTCGGATCACCCGCGGGCAGACCATGACGGCGCGGGCGCGGCCCAGCACCGAGCGCGCATCGGAACTGAGGTCGCCGATGTCGAAGACCTCGGTCAGCGAGAGCGTGGCTCGGTCGACCAGCGCCTGCTCCTCCGCCTGCGCGCGGGCATCGCGGGGACCGAGCGCCAGGCCAAGGCCGGCAAGGGCGAAGATAACGAGACGGCGCATGAGGCGAGCCTCCCAAGCCTTTGAGTGAACGCTGTTCTAGACCTGGGTGCGGGGCAAGACAAAGGTTTCGCGATGGCAGAAGCGTGAACAGCCGCGGGCGGTCAGCCGGCGACCGGCGTCCAGGGTTCCTCGTTCACCGCCGCGACGCGCCAATCGGCGCCGTGCTTCTCGATGCGGGTGAGCGAGAGGTTCTTGATGCTGAACACCAGCGCCTGGTCGGGCGTCAGGCCCATCGCATGGGCCAACGCGGCGCGGATCGACCCGCCATGGGCGATGATCACGACATCCTGGCCTTCCAGCAGCGTCGCCATGCGCTCCATCACGCCGGCGACGCGCGCCTGCACCTGGCGGAAGGATTCGCCGCCGGGCGGGTGTTCCTCCCCGCCATGCGGCCAGAAGGGGTGGGCGGGGCGGGTCAGCAAGGCCGGCAGGGCTTCGTGCGGAATGCCCTGCCAATCGCCCAGGTGCTGTTCCGCGAGGTCGGGTTCAGCCTCCAGCTCGGCCTCGGCATAGCCGGCGGCGAAGATGGCGGCGGCCGTGAAGCGCGTGCGCGACAGGTTGGTGACGCACCAGCGCGCCGGCTGCGGCAGGCGCTGCGCCAGCCAGCGATACGCCGCGGCTTCCTGGCGCAGCGCCAGGTCGCATAGCGCGACATCCATCGAGCCATACAGGACGGCGCGGGCGGAGGGTTCGACCAGGGCGTGGCGAACCAGGAAGAAGCGGGTCGGGGTCACGGGCAGCCCTCTACGGCGGAACCGCGCCGCTGGCCAGATGGCGCGGCGCGCGGGAGGATCGCGCCATGGACATTGCCATCCATGACACCTGGGCCCCCGGCGCGATCGGCGACATCGCCGCGCTGCACGCGCGCACCTATGCCGCCAGCCACGGGTTCGGCGCCTATTTCGAGGCGAAGGTGGCGCGCGAACTCGGTGACTTCCTGCTGCGCCTCGACCCCGCGCGGGACCTGTTCCGCTGCGCGGTGGGCGATGGCCGGGTGCTCGGTTCGATCGCGCTGGATTGCGGGGAGGACCCGGCCAGCGCGCATCTGCGCTGGTTCATCATGGACCCGGCGTTGCGCGGGCGGGGGCTGGGGCGGCGCTGGCTGGACGAGGCGATCGGCCGGGCGCGGCTCGTCGCCATGCCGGAAGTGCATCTGTGGACGCTCGCCGGCCTCGACGCCGCCGCGCATCTGTACGGCGCCGCCGGCTTCGTGCTGGACCGGGAGGTGACGGCGGAACAGTGGGGCCGCAGCGTGACGGAGCGGCGCCTGGTGTTGCCGCTCACTCCCCGATGTTGAGCAGCGCGCCGCGCACCCGTGCCTGCTGGAACTGCCACAGGAACACCCAGGCCGCGACCGCCAGCCACACGCCATCCAGCGCCACCGCCCAGGCCAGGTGATCCCAGGCGATCCGCCCCTCGATCAACGCTGCGCGCATGCCTTCGAACACGTGCGCCGCCGGGATGGCCAGCGCCACCGGCTGCAGCCAGCCCGGCAGGATCGCGACCGGGTAGAACACCGCCGCGAAGGGTGCGAGGCCGAACATCACGCCCCAGGCCAGCGCCTCGGCCCCCGCGCCGTGGCGCAGGATCAGCGCGGTGACCGCCAGCGCGACCGCCCAGCCCATCGCCATCAGCGCCGCCATCCAGGCCACCAGCACCGGCCCCATGGTCCAGACGCCGAAGCCGTACAACACGAAGGCCAGCACCATCGCCGCGCCGACGCCGATCGCGGTGCGCAGCACGCTCATCGCCGCCAGCCCCGCCACCAATTCCCATGGTCGCAGAGGGGAGACGAACAGGTGCCCCAGGTTGCGCGACCAGACTTCCTCCAGGAAGGAGATCGCGAAGCCCATCTGGCTGCGCAGCGTGACCTCCCACAGCAGCACCCCGCCGAGCAGCACGCCGGCGGCGATGGTCGCGCCGCCAGGCGCGCCCAAACCTGAAGGCGTCGCGCCGCCAGGCGCGCCCGCCAGACCATGGCCCTGCACGCCGACCAGGTAGGCGGTGACGAAGCCCCACACCACCATCTGCAGCACCGGCCAATACATCAGCTCCAGCACGCGCGGCCAGGACCGCCGGTACAGCGCCAGGTGCCGGTACATCAGCCCCCAGATGCGGCGCGACGATCCGCCACGCGCGCTGGGCGCGATCATGCCGCGCTCTCCGCCTTCGACCGTCCGCGGGCGATGTCGAGGAAGACCTCCTCCAGGTCGTCGCGCCCATATTTCGCCAGCAATGCGGCGGGGCTGCCGTCATCGACCATGCGCCCGCCCTTGAGCATCAGCACGTTGGAACACAGGCGTTCGACCTCGGCCATGTTGTGGCTGGCCAGCAGGATCGCCGCGCCGCTGGCGGCGCTGTAGCGTTCCAGCGTGCTGCGCACCCAGTCGCCGGTGTCGGGATCGAGGCTCGCCGTCGGTTCATCCAGCAACAGAAGCGCCGGGCGATTCACCAGCGCCTTGGCCAACGCGACGCGCGTCTTTTGCCCGGCGCTGAGCTGCCCTGCGGGGCGCTTGGCGAAATCGCCCAGGGCGAATTCCTCGACCAGTTCGGCGATCCGGCGCGTGGCGTCGGGCACGCCATACAGGTGGGCATACACGCGCAGGTTCTCCTCCACCGTCAGTCGGTGCGGCAGCGCGATGTAGGGCGAGGAAAAATTCATCCGCGCCAGCGCGGCGAAGCGGTCGCGCGCCATGTCATGGCCAAGGGCGACCACGCGCCCGGCGCTCGGCACCAGCAGGCCCAGCAGCATGGCGATGGTGGTGGACTTGCCCGCGCCATTGCCGCCGAGCAGCCCCCAGGTCTGCCCCATCGGCAAGGTGAACGACAGCGCGTCGACCGCTGGCGGGGCGCCGGCAGCGTAGGTTTTCGACAAGCCTTCAACCATCAGCGCGGGCGGTTCCATGCCGTGCATATCGGGGTTGCCGCCTGCCGCGCCAACCAGAGTCTTGGTGTGACCCTCAGGCGCCGGGCGGCCGGCATCCGCCGGCCTTGGCTTCGCGCCGTACACTCGGGCACCGGGCGCGGCCATTGGGTTGGGCGCGGTCGCGCCGTGCGCTCGCGGATCGCGGGTGGCGCGATCCGTTGGGTCGGCCCTGCGGCGCCGGTGAATGGGCGCGCGCCGCGATCCTCACGCGCCGGGCCGTCGGCTCTCGATCAGGCGGCCCTGGAACAGCGTGATGCCCATCTCCCAGCCCCATGCGATGGCGGCGGGGCGGTCCACGCCGGCCAGCACCACGGCCTCCGCCTCCGCCGGCAAGGCGGCGCGCAGGGCCTCGGCACCCGGCGTGCCGAGCGGCGGCAGCCCCTCGGACCAGCGTAGCCGCAGCAGCGCGGTGCCCGCGCGAGCCGGCGGCAGCGCCTGCAACGCGCCGGGCGCTGCCACGTCCAGCATCGGCCGGTGCCCGCGCAACAGCAGCACCTCCCGCGCGAAGGCGAAGCCGGCGGGGTCGGCGGCGGCTTCCTCGGCACCGATCGCGATGGTCAGCGCGCCGCGCAGCGCCGCCGGCCACATCGCATCCAGGCGCAGGAATTCCGGCGCGGTCACCGCATCGATCCCCAGCGTCAGCGAAAGCGGGCCCAGCCCGCGCAGTTCCCCGGCATGCGACAGGCCGGCCAGCAGCCGGGCATCGATGCTCCGGCGGAAGCGCCGCGCCAGCCAGGGCGTGCGCGCCAGGTCGCAGCCCGGCAGCAGCGCCGCACAGACATCCTCCAGCGCGACGCGACGGTCCTCCCAGAGCGGGTCGGGCGCGCCGCCACCCGGCACCAGGCGGCAGACCTTCCGCCGGCGCAGGAAGGCCGTGAGGTCGGCGGACAGCAGCGCGCGTTCCGCCTGGCCGATCGCCGCCCCGTCCGGCGCGCGCCCGGCGGCCGGCGGCGGCGGCACGCGCATGGCGGCATCGAGGCCCAGCGCCTCCTCGACCGCCGCCAGCACCGCCGCCGCCTGGTCCGGCAGGCGCAGCAATTCGAGCGCGGCGGCCTCCTGCGGGTCGAGCATGCCGGCGATGGCGTCGTGCGCGGCCGCCAGATGGTGGCCGGGCAGGCCTTCCACCGCGGCCAGCGCGGCGCGCGGCAGGTCGAAGACGCGGGTGCGGGAGGTGCGGCGCAGCCCCTCCCACCCCTCGCGCAGCAGCGCGAGCTGCGCTGGGCGGCGGTGCTGCGCCGACAGGCGGGAAGGGCGGAACACCAGCACGCGGCGCTCGACGCCGGCGGCGACGGTCTCGCGCACCAGCGCCGCCAGGCTGACCGCGCCCGCCGCGCCGGGTGGCGCGCCGAGCGCACCGATCACCGGGACCTCGGCGAGGATCACGCCGGCACCAGCGCGCCGAGCAGCGCCGGGTCGGCGCAGCCGGCGCGTCCCTCGGGCGTGGCAGCGGCCGCGCGCGTGGTGCACTGGGCGCGTGTGCAGCCGGCGGCCTGCGCGCAGGCCGCCATGCGCGTGGCGGCCATCACGGTGTCGATCCAGGGCCCGGCGAACCGCGCAATGCCGAGCGCGATGCCCCATTCCAGCGCCTCCTGGCCGTCCACGCCTTCCAGCACCAGGCGGGCGGGGTCGATGCGGCGCAGCGCCGCGCTGGCGCCGCGCCCGGCCAGGGCGGGTGACCAGGCGAGCAGCAGCAGGTCGGTGGGCAGGGCTTCCGGGGCCAGCAACGCCAGCGCGCCGGCGTCGATCCCGCGCGTGGCGAGCCCCCAGCCGGCATGGTGCAGGGCGCGGCGCCGGCCCGACAGGCCATCCGCCAGGGCTTCGCGCAGCGACAGCGCGGCGATCAGCGCCGGGGCGCCGGGCGGTTCGCCCTCAGGGGCCGGTGGGTCGGGCAACAGCGCGGCCGGCAGGTCGAGCAGCAACGGCACCGGCGCGGCCAGGCCAAGCAGCGCCTCGCGTCCCGCGGGGTCGGCCAGCAGGCCGGGCAGCCGGGCGCGCAGGCGGTCGCAGGCATGGCGCAGCAGATCGGGGTCCTCGGCGGCGGGGCCGAGATGCGCCGCCAGCGCCGCCGCCGGCAGCCGCAACCGCAGCAGCGCGAGCCGCCGTGGCTGGCCGGCGGCGATGTGCAGCACGCCGTCGCGCCGCAGCAACGTGGGCAGCGGGGCGGCGTCGGCCAGCGTCTCCAGGCCGGCGGGCGCGGGGGCGGGCGGCGGCCGCGGCGCGGCGGGCACCGGCGCGGGCAGGGCCAGCAGGACCGCCATGGCTTCGGGCAGGTGGAGCCGTTCGGGGGCGGTGCCGAACAGGCGCAGCAGCGCGGCCTCGGCACGGGCGGCGTCGGGCGGGTCGGTCTCGGTCAGCAGCAGGTCGCCGGTCGCGGTCTCCAGGAGGGCGCCGCCGCGCGCCCGGCCGGCTTCCTCGAGCAGGGCGAGGGCGACGCGCCGGCGCGCATCGGTGCCTGGGGCGGGCAGGTGCAGCGCCAGGCGGCCGGGCGGGCCGCGCAGGGCCCGGCGGATGGCCTCGGGTCCTGGGCCGGCGGCGGGGCCGGGCGGCACGGCAAGGGCCAGCGGCCCGGCCGGGCCATCGGCGGTGGAGAAAACCTGCGACGGCATCCCTGCATCCTGCGAGGGCGCGGCGGTGGCGCCCGCGCGCATCCCGCAGGATCACACCGGGCGATGAAGGAAGCGTTTGCGATTCACCCCATCGAAATCGGGGCCAGGACATCGTATATGTATGCCAACGAACCCCTGCCGGAGACGCCAACCAAGATGCGCCGAACCGCTTCCCTCCTGACCGCGATGGCCGCGCTGGCCTTCGTTCTCACACCGATCCTGGCCGAGGCCCGGCCCGGTGGCGGCGGATCCTCGGGCAGCCGCGGCAGCCGCACCTACTCCGCGCCGCCCGCCACGCAGACCGCGCCCGGCGGCGCGCAGCGCATGGACCGCACGGCGACGCAGCCGGCCAGCCCCGGCGCCGTCTCGCGCCCGGGTGCGGCGCCCGGCGGGGCCCCGGCCTCGCGCGGCTTCTTCGGTTCCTTCGGCGGCGCGCTGCTGATGGGCGGGCTGATCGGCGGCCTGCTGGGCTTCGGCCTGTTCGGCGGTGGTGCCGGCTTCGGCGCCATCCTGGGCATGCTGCTGCAGGTCGCGCTGGTCGGCATCCTGGTGATGCTGGTGGTGCGGTTCTTCCGCCGCCGCCAGCAGCCGGCACTCGCCAATGGGCCGCAGGCCCATGCCTTCCAGCCGCAGCCCGAGGCCAAGCAGTTCGGTGGTGCCGGCGGCATGAAGGCCGCCGCCCCGGCCGCGCCGGTGGCGATCGGGCCGGCCGACTACCAGGGCTTCGAGCGCACCCTGGTCGAGGTGAATGCCGCCTGGTCGAAGCGCGACCTGGCTGCCCTGCGCGCCGTCGCAACGCCCGAGATGGTATCGTACTTCGCGCAGGACCTGCGCGACCTGGAAGCGCGCAACTGGCGCAACGAGACGCGCGACGTGCGCCTCGAACAGGGCGACCTGGCCGAGGCCTGGAGCGAGGATGGCGAGGACTACGCCACCGTCGCGATGCGCATCTCGATGCTGGATGCCACCTTCGACAACGCGACGAACGACGTGGTCGAGGGCAGCACGGTCAAGCGGACCGAGGCAACCGAGGTCTGGACCTTCGTGCGCAAGGGTCCGGGCGGGCGGTGGATGCTGTCGGCGATCCAGCAGACCGCCACCGCCTGAGGGCCTGGCGCCACGATCGAACGGAGAAAGGCCTCCCGCCCTGGCGGGGGGCCTTTTTCATGCGCGGTGGCGTAGCCGGCGCCGAGCGCGGCTTGGCGGCTGGGGCGCCCCGGCGCCCCGTCAACGCTCCAGGAACACCCGCACCGGCACCAGCGACGCCTCCGGCGCTTCCTCCTGCGGCACATGGCCGAGGCCCGGCAGGACCACGAGGTCGGCGCGCGGCAGCACGGCCAGCCAGTCCTGGCCATGGCTCGCCGGGATCATGCGGTCCTGTTCGCCCCACAACAGCAGCACGGGTTGCGTGAGGCGCGGCAGGAGCGGGCGCGGGTCCTCGAGCACATGCTGCGCCATGCGCGCCAGAATCGCCGGGCGCACGCCGGGCGCGCGCAGCAGGTCGTGCGCGCGGCTCACATCGGACTCGGCCATGCGCGACGGATCGGCATAGGCGGGGGCAAGGGTGGCGCGCACCATGCTGCGCGGCATCATCCAGGGCAGCAGGTGGACCACCGGCGGCACCGGCTCCGGCGCGCCATAGGGGCGGCCGGGGCTGGCGAAGCCGTCGGGTGCCACCAGCACCAGGCGCCGCACGCGCGTCGGTTCCGCCAGCGCGAAGCGCCAGGCGATCCGCCCACCCATGGAATTGCCCACCACATCAGCCTGCGCGATGCCGAGCCTGTCCATCAGCGCGGCCAGCACGACCGACGCGCGCGCGTCGGAATAGTCGCCGGTCGGGTCGGGGCCGGTCAGCGCGAAGCCCGGCAGGTCGATGCGCACCACGCGGAAGCGGTCGGCCAGCAGCGTCGCCCAGCCTTCCCAGGTGTGCAGGCTGGCGCCGAAGCCGTGCAGCATGATGACGGCCGGCCCGTCGCGCGGGCCGGTGTCGCGGATGTGCAGGCGCAGCCCCGCCACATCCAGGAACGCCGAGGGCGGCCCGGCATGCGCGGCGCGCAACACGGCAGCGTCCTCGTCAGGCGTGTAGAGCCACATCGCGGCACCGATCACCAGAATGAGAAGCCCCGCGCCGATCCAGGCGAGCACGCGCCGGGCCCGCCGCATCAGGCGCCCTCGCAGCCCTTGGCGCGCAGGGCTTCCAGCACCCAGGCGCGGTCATAGGTACCGGCATCGATCGCCGCCTGGGCCTTCTGCTCCTTGGCGTTGTGCGCCTCGGCGGCCGCGATGACGGCTTCCGCATGGGCGCGCGGGACAACCACCACGCCGTCGGCATCCGCCACGATCAGGTCGCCCGGCATCACCACCTGGCCGCCGCAGGCGATCGGGTGGCCGATCTCGCCGGGGCCGTCCTTGTAGGGCCCGGACGGCGTCGCACCACAGGCCCAGACGCCGATGTCCATCGCCGCCAGCGCATCGACATCGCGCACCGCGCCATCGAGCACGATGCCCTGCACGCCGCGCTTCTGCGCGTGCCCGATCATCAATTCGCCCATCAGCGCGATGGAGAGATCCCCCGCGCCATCGCCCACGATGATGTCGCCCGGCGCGGCCATGTCGCAGGCGCGGTGCAGCAGCAGGTTGTCGCCCGAGCGCGCCTTCACGGTGAAGGCCGGCCCCGCGATCACCTTGCGGCCGCCGAAGGGGCGCAGGCCGCCGCGCATGGTCTGGATGCGGTTCATCACGTCGCCGATGTTGGCGGCCGGGAGTTTCAGGGCGCGGGCGCAGAGGTCTGGTGCCACGCGCTGCGTCACGGGGGCGATGCGGAAGCCGATGGTCATGCGCTGGTCCTGGTCTGTGGGCTCACGCATGGCAGCATGGCCGTGCGCAGGCAACCAGGGGGTGCTCCCGCGGGAGGCGCGCATCCGCGCCCCCGCGATCAGGGCACCACGATGCGCATCGGCTTTGGCGCCGGGCCGACCGCGACGGGCAGGCACGCCGCCGGATCGCCATCCGCCTGGACCGGGATGTCGGGACCCTCGAGCCGCACCTCGGCGGCGCGGTGGATTTCCACGCTGGTCAGGCGCGACAGCAGGCCGAGCGGCAGCGCCGCGCCGTAGCGCATGGCGGCGAGGGCGCCGGCGCCGCGGAACAGCGCGACGTGAAAGCCTTCCTCCCGCGGGTCGGCGCCGGGGGCGAGCAGGAAGCGCCCGGCATACAGCCGCCCCTTGGTGACGATGACGCTGGCCGCCGCATCCTCCCGCCCATCCAGCACGCAGCGGATCGGTGCGAAGGGGTAGCGCGGCATCTCGCGCAGCGTCTGCGCCACATAGGCACCCTTGCCGATGACGCGCTTCAGCCCGGTACGCAGGTGGTGCACCACCGCGGCGTCGAAGCCCGCACCCAGCATCTGCACGAACAGCAATTCGCGCCCATCGGCGTAGTGCGCCAGGCCCGGATGCAGCAGCGCCGTGCGCCCCATCGCCAGCACCGCCGCCGCGCCCGCCGGCGTGCGCGGCAGGCCCAGTTCCAGCGCCAGGACATTGGCGGTGCCGAGCGGCAGGACACCGAGCGCGGTCTCCGATCCCGACAACCCCGCCGCGACCTCGGCGATGGTGCCGTCCCCGCCGGCGGCGACCACGATCGGCACGCCGTCCCGCGCCGCATCGCGCGCGATCTCGACCGCATGGCCGCGCCGCGCGGTGTCGGCCACCTCCGGCCGCATGCCCAGGCCGCGCAGCAGGTCGAGTGCCACGAGCAGCCGGCGTCGGCGGCGGGCGCCGGCGGCGGGGTTGAAGACGATCATCATGCGCACGGCCATCGGGCGGGCCTTCTGGCAGCGGGGTGGTGACGATTCGGCGACGCTTCGACGACCACAGCATGACATGGCGGCGCGCGAAGCCTTTGCGCCGCATGCTTCATGCAGGATTCACACGCGGCACCGCGGCCGCACTGTATCCGCCACCGCACTTGCAGCACGCCGCCGGAGTCGCGCGGGCGCCCCGCGCGACGGGGCGCCGTTCCGGAGAGCTTCGGATGCACGATGTCACCCCGCGCCGCCGCTACCGCAGCATCTTCCTGTCGGATGTCCATCTCGGCACCAAGGGAGCGCGTGGCGACTTCCTGGTGGATTTCCTGAAGAAGGTGGAGTGCGAGCGCCTGTACCTGGTCGGCGACATCATCGACGGCTGGCGCCTGCGCAAATCCTGGTACTGGGATGCCGACCACGACGAGGCGATCCGCCTGATCCTGCGCATGGCACGCCACGGGACCGAGGTGATCTACATCCCTGGCAACCACGACGAGATCTTCCGCGACTGGCTGGGCCTCGAATTCGCCGGCGTGAAGATGGTGCGCGAGGCCGAGCACACCGCCGCCGACGGCCGCCGCTTCCTGGTGATCCATGGCGACGAATTCGACGGCGTGATCCGCTACGCCAAGGTGATCGCGCACCTGGGCGACTGGGCCTATGACTGGGCGCTGTTCCTGAACCGCTGGTTCAACGCGGCGCGCCGGCGCCTGGGCTATCCCTACTGGTCGCTGTCGCAGTGGCTGAAGCGCCAGGTCAAGGAAGCGGTGAAGGCGATCGACCGCTTCGAGACCGCGCTGGCGAACGAGGCAAAGCGCCGCGGCCTGGATGGCGTGATCTGCGGGCACATCCACCATGCCGAGATGCGCGTGGTGCAAGGCGTGCTCTACATGAACGACGGCGACTGGGTGGAATCCTGCACCGCCCTGGTCGAACACGCCGATGGGCGGTTCGAGCTGGTGGATTGGGTGCAGGAGAACCGGCTGTCCTTCGCGCGCGCGCCGAAGCGCGCGCCGGCCGCGCTGCCGGTGGCGTGACCCGCCATGGATGATGCGCCCCTGGCGGCCGACAGCATCGGTTCGCGCACCGCGCCCTTGCGCATCCTCATCGTATCCGACGCCTGGTTCCCGCAGGTGAACGGCGTGGTGCGCACCATGTCCATCGTCGCCGACCAGCTGCGCGCCGGCGGCGACACGGTCGAGGTGATCGGCCCCGACCGCTTCGTGAACATCCCGATGCCCGGCTATGCCGAGATCCGCCTGGCGATCGCACCGGGGCGGCGGCTGCGCGCGCTGGTCGAGGCCTTCGCGCCGGACGTGGTGCATATCGCCACCGAAGGGCCGCTCGGCTGGGCGATGCGCGGACTGTGCCGCAAGCGCGGCTGGCCCTTCACCACCGCTTTCCACACTCGCTTCCCTGACTATCTGCACGCGCGCACGCGCATTCCGGTGGCGTGGTCCTGGGCGGTTATGCGGCGCTTCCACAATGCCGGCGCGGGCACCTTCGCCGCCACGCGGTCGTTGCGCGAGGAACTGGTGTCGCGCGGCTTCACCAAGGTGCGCGCCTGGACACGCGGGGTGGACCTGGCGCGGTTCCGCCCCGAGCCGCGCGACCCGTGGGAGGGGCTGGCGCGGCCGGTGTTCCTGTATGCCGGCCGCGTGGCGGTGGAGAAGGGGATCGAGGCGTTCCTCGCGCTCGACCTGCCAGGCACCAAGGTGGTGGTTGGGGACGGGCCGGCGCGTGCGGGGCTGATGCAGCGCTTTCCGGGCGTGCATTTCACCGGCTATCGCGACAACGGGATGTTGGCGCGGTCCTATGCCGGGGCGGATGTGTTCGTGTTTCCGTCGCGCACCGACACCTTCGGCCTGGTGCTGCTGGAGGCGCTGGCGTCGGGCACGCCGGTGGCGGCGTTTCCGGTGACCGGGCCGCGGGACGTCATCACGGACCCGCGGATCGGAGCGCTGGATGACGACCTGCGCGCGGCCTGCCTGCGCGCGCTTGATGCCGACCGGGCGGCGTCCCGCGCGCATGCGGAACGGTGGTCCTGGGAAGCCTGCGCCGCGCAGTTCCGCGCCGCGCTGGTGCCGGTGACATGACGCTGCGCGCGTTCACTGGATGCGGATGTTCGCCTCGCGCACGACGCGCGCCCAGGTCGCCATCTCCTCGGCGAGCACGGCGGCGAAGGTGGGTTGCGGCTCGCCGCCCGGCTCGGTGCCGGAAGCCAGGATCAGAGCGCGCAGGTCGGGTGCGGCCAGCGCCTGCGCTATGGCGCCATGCAGTCGCGCCACCACCTGTGCGGGCGTGCGCGCAGGCAGAAAGGCCGCGACCCAGGTATCGCTTGTGTAGCCGGGCAGCGTCTCTGCCACTGTCGGCACATCGGGGAAGGCGTCGACTCGGCTCGGCGAGGTCACGGCGATGGCGCGGATCAAGCCCCCGCGGACCAGCGGCGCGGCAGACGTCATGGAATCGAAGCCGAGTTGAACGTCACCGGCGGCCAGCGCCTGCAGGCCTGGGCCTGAGCCGCGATAGGGCACGTACTGCATGTCGATCCCGGCGGTGAGCTTGAACAGTTCCGCCGCCATGTGCGGCCCGCCTCCCGGCGACCCCGCCGTGTAGTTCAACCGCCCTGGATTGGCGCGGGCCTGAGCCAACAAGTCGGCGATGCCATGGATCGGCACGCTCGGCGTGACCGTGACCAGCAGCGGCGTGCGGCCGAGCATGGTGACCGGAATGAAGGCGTCTGCGACGTCATAGGTGATCTGACCGCGATGCGTCGCAGGCAGCACTGAATGTGCGGAGGCGTTGATGAGGACCGTGAACCCGTCGGGTGCGGCGCGTGCGACCTCGCCCATGCCAATCAGGCCGGAGCCGCCGCCGCGATTCTCCACCACGACGGTCCATCCCTGCTGCTCGGTGACCTTGCGGGCAACCATGCGGCCAAGGATGTCGGTCGGCCCGCCAGGCGGGAACGCGACGACGAAGCGGACCGGCGTGCTGCCAGGCCAGGCCGGCTGGGCTTTCGGCCGGCCAGGTGCGGATAAGGTGACGAGTGAAGCGAGGCTGGCGCGGCGTGACAGGCGCATGGCAGTCGGCTCCTATCCTCGGGCCGGCGGCGCGTTCACGCCGCGGCGACCATGGAGGATAGGCAGCTTTGGCGCGTCCGGGCGAGCGGGCGCTCCGGCGACGGGACTATTCCCCGATCGCCCCCGAGATCCAGGCCTTCAGCGCGCCCTTCGGCATCGCGCCCACCTTGGTCTCGACCGGCTTGCCGTCCTTGAACAGGATCAGCGTCGGTATCCCGCGCACCGCGTATTCGTTGGGCGTCATCGGGTTGTCGTCGATGTTCACCTTCGCGATGGTCAGCTTGCCGGCGTATTCGGCGGCGATCTCGTCGAGCATGGGCGCCACCATGCGGCACGGTCCGCACCATTCGGCCCAGAAATCCACCAGCACCGGGCCCGAGGCTTCCAGCACGTCCTGCTTGAAGGTGTCGTCGGAGACGGGCTTGGTCATGTCACCCATGGGGGGTCTCCATCAGGAAGCGGAGACGGAAGGTCCCCGCGGTTGGAACAGAAATCGTGCGCCGCAGGCACGGGGTCAAGCGTGGGGGGCACCGGCGGCCGGTTTGGTCCGGAAGATCCTGCCCTTGATGCGTTCGCGCAGCGTCTGGAACACCACATAGAGCATTGGGATCATGAAGATGCCGATGGAGGACGCCGCCAGCATCCCCCAGAAGACGGGGGTGCCGACGGCGCGGCGGCTGATCTCGGAGGCGCCCTCGGCCACCACCAGCGGAAACAAGCCGAGGATGAAGGCGAAGGACGTCATCATCACCGCGCGGAAGCGGAGTTTCGCTCCCAGGATGGCGGCCTCGATGATCGATTTGCCCTGGTTCTCGCGCTGGTCCTTGGCGAATTCGATGATGAGGATGCCGTTCTTCGCCGCGAGCGCGATCAGCACCACGATGCCGACCTGCGCATAGAGGTCGAGCGACAGCCCCGCCGGCCCGATCGCCGCCATGGCGCCCAGCACGCCGACCGACACCGACAACAGAACCGGCACCGGGATGGTCCAGGATTCGTACAGCCCGACCAGGAACAGGAAGGCGAACAGCACGGCCAGCGCCAGGATGGTGCCGGTCTGCCCGGAGGCTGCTTTTTCCTGGAAGGCCGTGCCCGTCCATTCGAAGGCATAGCCCGCCGGCAGCGTGGCCCGGGCGACGCGTTCCATGGCCGCGAGGCCATCGCCCGAGGACCGCCCGGGCGCCGATTCGCCATTGATCGTCAGGCTGCGGACGTTGTTGTAGCGGATGATGGATTGCGGGCCGAACTCGATCCGCGCCTCGGCCAGGGCCCGCAGCGGGATCATCTGCCCTTCGGCGTTGCGCACGTTCACGCGGTAGATGTCGGGGATGCCGGCGCGGTCGGCCTGTTCGGCCTGCAGGCTGACCTTCCAGGTGCGGCCGAACAGGTTGAAGTCGTTCACATAGGCCCCGCCCATGGCGGAGGCCACCGTCGAGAAGATGTCGTTCAGCGACACCCCGAGCACCTGCGCGCGGTCGCGGTCGATGTCGAGGAACACCGACGGATTCCCCGCCGAGAATGTGGAGAACACGCGCGTCAGCGACTCGTCCTGGTTGGCCGCCAGCACCAGCGCGCGCATCACCGCCGCCATCTCGCCGACCGGGCGGCCCTCCAGGTTCTGCAACTGGAACTCGAAGCCGCCGGCGGTGCCCAGGCCGATGATGGGCGGCAGGTTGAACGGAATGACCTGCGCCGGCACCTCGGCGGTCGCCCGCGCGATGGCGGCGATGATGCCGTTCACGCCCAGTGCCGGCGTGGTGCGTTCGTCGAAGGGCTTCAGCGTGACGATCAGGAAGCCGCTGTTGGACTGCGCCAGGCCGTTCAGCATCGAATATCCGGTGATGGTGATGACGTCCTGCACGCCGGCGAGGTTGCGCGCCGCCGCCTCCACCTGCTTCGCGACATCGAGCGTGCGGTTGAGGCTGGCACCCTCGGGCAGGCGGAGTTCGACGAAGAAGGCGCCCTGGTCTTCCTGCGGCAGGAAGCCGGTGGGCGTGCGGCTACCCACGCCGATGATGCCGGCGACGAACACCGCCAGCAGGATGATCGAGATGAAGGCCTTGCGCACCAGCCGCGTGACGATGCCCGCATACCCGTCCCGCACGGTGTCGATGGCGCGCGAGACGCGCCCCATGATCCCGGTCTTGGGGCCGTGATGCGCCGAGAGCAGCACTGCGCACAACGCCGGCGACAGCGACAGCGCGTTGATCGCCGAGAAGAACATGCCGACCGAGACGGTCACCGCGAATTGCCGGAACAATTCGCCCGAGATGCCCGGAATGAACGCGAGCGGGACGAAGACCGACAGCAGCACCAGCGTGATGGCGATGATCGGCGCGGTGATGCCCTCCATCGCGACCTTGGTGGCGTCGGCCACCGACAGCGATGGGTCTTCCTCCATCTTCGCCTCGACCGCCTCGACCACCACGATGGCGTCGTCCACCACGATGCCGATGGCCAGCACCATGGCCAGCAGGGAGACGGTATTGGCCGAATACCCCATCGCGTTCAGCACGACGAAGGTGGCGATGAGGCTGACCGGCACCGCCACCAGCGGGATCAGCGTGGCGCGGAACGACCCCAGGAACAGGAAGACCACCAGCACCACCAGGATGAAGGCTTCGATCAGGGTGTGGATCACCACCTCGATGGTCAGCTTCACGAAGCCGGTGGTGTCGTAGTTGACGGCGTATTCCAGGCCTGCCGGGAAGCGCGCGGCCAGCGCACGCATCGCCTTCGCGACCTCGTCGGCGGTGCCTACCGCATTGGCGCCGGGTGCGAGGTAGATCTGGATGCCGATGGCGTCCTGGCCGTTCAGCCGGGTTGCGATATCCTCGTTCCAGGCGCCCAGTTCGATGCGCGCCACGTCGCGCACGCGCAGCGCCGAGCCGTCGGCATTCGCGCGCACCACGATGTTGCCGAACTGGTCGGTGTTCTCCAGCCGCCCGGTGGTGCGGATGTTGAGCTGGTAGGAGGTGTCGGTGCTGGCCGGCTGCGCGCCGATGCGCCCGAGCGGGGCCACCTGGTTCTGCGCCTGGATGGCGTTGACGATGTCGCTGGGCGTGAGGTTCAGCGCGGTCAGCCGGTCGGTCTCGAACCAGATGCGCATGGAATAGTCGCGCGCGCCGAACATGATGGCGTCGCCCACGCCGGGCACGCGCTTGAGCACATCCATGATGTTGATGGTGGCGTAGTTCGACAGGAACAGCGTGTCCTGCGCGCCGGTGGTCGACCGCAGCGTGATGACCTGCAGCAGCGCCGACGACTTCTTGCGAACGGACAGCCCCTGGCGCTGCACCTGGTCGGGCAGCTGCGCCAGGGCCAGCTGCACACGGTTGTTCACATTGGTGGTGTTCTGGTCGGGGTCGGTGCCCACGCGGAAGGACACCGTCAGCGTATAGGACCCGTCATTGCCGCTGGTGGACCGCATGTAGATCATGTTGTCCACGCCGTTGACCTGGCTCTCGATCGGCTGGGCAACGGTGGCTTCCACCACCTCGGCCGAGGCGCCCGGGTAGTTCGCCGTGACGGTCACCTGCGGCGGCACGATGTCGGGGAACTGCGCGACCGGGATCTGCATCAGCGAGACGATGCCCGCGATGGTCATGACGATGGCGATGACGACCGCGAGGCGCGGCCGGTCGACGAAGACCTTGCTGATCATGGGTTCAGCCGCCGCGCGGGGGGTTCGCGGGCACGGCGCCGGTGGGCGGCGCCTCCTGCTGGCGGGGCGTCACCGGTTGCCCGGGGCGGGCGCGCTGCGATCCCTCGATGATGATGAGTTGGCCGGGCTCGAGGCCTTCGGTCACCACGGTCTGGCCATCCGGGCCGGGGGTGGTGCGCACGCGCTTCACCTCGACCTTGTTCTCGGCCCCGACCACCAGCACGAACGTGCCCTGCTGGTCGATCTGCAGCGCCGATTGCGGGATCACGATGGCCTGCTGGGGCTGCGCGGCGCGCACCACCACCGCGACCGCCTGGCCGTCGGTGAGCAGGTGCTGCGCATTGGGCACCTGTGCGACCACCTGCACGCTGTCGGTCGAACGGTTGGCGGTGACGTCGATGAAGTCGATCCGCCCGGCGGTGTCCAGCAGCGTGCCGTCGGGCAGGCGCACCAGCACCTGCACGGCATCGGCGCCGGACTGGCCGCCGGCGCGGCGGAAGCGCAGCAATTCGCGCTGTGTCACCGGGAAGGTCACGCGGATCGGGTCGTCGCGCACCACCGTGACCAGGATGCCGGTATCGGGCCCCACCACGTTGCCGGGGCTGAGCGGCGAGCGCCCCGCGCGACCGTCGAAGGCGGCGCGAATGGTGGTGTAGCCGTACTGGATCTCGGCCTGTTCCAGCTGGGCCTTGGCCGAACTGAGCGCGGCCTGGGACGCCGCCTGCACGGTGATGCGGTCGTCCACGGTGGATTGCGGGATGGCATTGGTGCGCAGCAGTTCCTGGCCGCGCTCGACCTGCAGGGTGGCGTTGCGCAGCTCGGCCTCGGCGCGGTCCACCGCAGCCTGGCGCAGCGCCACCTCGGCGGCGAAGGGCGCCTGTTCGATGGTGAACAGCAGGTCGTTCGCCTTGACCTGGGCGCCTTCCTCGAAATGCCGGGCATAAAGGAAGCCGGTGACGCGGGCGCGCACATCCATCTTGTCGATCGCCTCGACCCGGCCGATGAACTCGGCGCCCTGGCTGATCGACTGGCGTTCCACGCGCGCCACCACCACCGCCGGCGGCGCGGCGGTCTGTTGCGCGGGCGGGGCCGAGTCCTTGCAGCCCGCCAGCACCATCATTGGCAGGCCCGCCAGCAGCAGGGCCATGCGCATGCGTCGCGCGGCGGAACCTTGGAACGCCCGGACCCACACCATGCCGTATCACCTTCGAATCATCGACCGCCGCGATCCTGCCACGCCGCCGTGCCTTTGCGAAACCTCCGCAAGGTGGCGCCGCTTCGCCGGTGCCGCCGGGCGTGCTAGGGCCGCTGCGTGACAATTCCGTGCCGCAGGCCCCGATGGCGAAGCGCCTGATCCGCCACCCCGCCGTCCAGGGCATGCTGGCGTGGCTGGTCGCGCTGTATCTCCGCCTGGTCTGGGCCACCACGCGCTGGACCCTGGTGGGCGAGGAGCATGCCCATGCCTTTGCCGACCGCCCGATGATCCTGGCCTTCTGGCACGAACGCCTGCCGCTGGCGGCCCTCGGCTGGCGGCTGCTGGCGCGGCGCGTGCCACAGGGCGGCGGGCGGCGGGCGCAGGTGCTGATCTCCCGCCACCGTGACGGCCGGCTGATCGCGGCCGCGGTGCGGCCCTTCGGGATCGACGTGGTGCATGCCTCCTCCTCCAAGGGCGGGGCGACGGGGCTGCGGGGGCTGGCGCGGATCCTGTCGGGCGGCGGCGTCGCGGTGATCACGCCGGATGGGCCGCGGGGGCCGGCGCGCGTCGCCGCACCCGGCGTGGCGCAGCTGGCGGCGCTGGCCGGCGTGCCGGTGCTGCCCTGCGCGGTGGCGTCCTCCCGCATGAGGCTGGCCGGGTCGTGGGACCGGATGCGGTTCCCGCTGCCGTTTGCGCGGGGCGTGGCGGTGATGGGCGCGCCGGTCGCGGTGGCGCGGGAGGATGCGGCGACGGGTGTGGCGGCCATCGCCGCCGCGCTGAACGCGGCCTGCGCGCAGGCTGATGCGATGGTCGGCGCGTGAGCCAGGAAGACAGAAAGGTCCGGGGTGGCAACGCCCCCGAACCCCCTGCTTCTTCTGAAACCTGGCACCGGCCGCGGCCGCCGGTCCCCGACGGCCAGCAAACGGCGGGGGACCGGGGGCGTGTCCTTCCCCGGCCTTCCGTCCTGGCGGTAGCCTGGCGCTGGACCGCCACGGCTCTATCCCCGGTCCTGCCGCTGCACCTGCGCCGCCGCGCGGCGCGCGGCAAGGAAATCGCGGCGCGCCTGCCCGAACGCTACGGCGAGGGCGCCGACCGCCCACCCGGCCGCCTGCTGTGGCTGCACGCCGCCAGCGTCGGCGAGACGGTGTCGGTGCTGCCCTTGATCGAAGCGCTGGCGCGGCGCGAACCGGACCTGCGGTTCCTGGTCACCACCGGCACGGTGACCTCGGCCGCCCTGCTGGCGGACCGCCTGTCGGCGGCGCTGGCGCCGCGCGTGGCGCATCGCTTCGTGCCGCTGGACGTGCCGGCCTGGGTGGCGCGCTTCCTCGATGGCTGGCGGCCGGATGCGGCGGTCTTCGTAGAATCGGAGCTGTGGCCGAACCTGGTTGCCGCCACCGCGGCGCGCGGCATCCCGATGGCGCTGGTCAATGCGCGCATGTCGGCGCGCGCGGCGCGGCGCTGGTCGCGCGCGCCGGGGCTCGCGCAGCGCGTGCTCTCCGCCTTCATGCTGGTGCTGGCGCAGTCCGAGGACGACGCCGCGCGCTTCCGCGCCCTGGGCGCGTCGGGCGCCACCTGCCCGGGCAACCTGAAATTCGCCGCCCCGCCGCTGCCTGCCGACGCGGCTGCGCTGGCGCGCCTGGCGGCGTTGATCGGCGACCGCCCCGCCTGGGTCGCCGCCAGCACCCATCCGGGCGAGGAGGCGCTGGTCATCGCCGCCCACCGGCGCCTGGCGGCGGCGCATCCCGGCCTGCTGACCATCATCGTGCCGCGCCACCCCGAGCGCGGGGCCGAGATCGCCGCCCTGGCCGGCGGCATTCCCCTGGCGCAGCGCGGTGCAGGGCAGGACCTGGGCGCGGATACGCAGATCCTGCTGGCGGACACGCTGGGCGAGCTCGGCCTGTGGTACCGCCTGGCGCGCCTGGCCTTCATCGGCGGGTCGCTGGTGCCGCATGGCGGGCAAAACCCGCTGGAGCCCGCCCGCCTGGGCTGCCCGGTGCTGGTCGGCCCGCATACCTGGAACTTCACCGAGATCCTGGCCCGCATGGAGGCCGCGGGTGGGCTGGTCCGTATCGATACCGAACCCAACCCGGCGGCCGCGCTGGCCGAGGCGGTGGCCGCCATGCTAACGAACCGTGATCGGGGGCAGGCGCAGGCGCGCGCCGCCGCCGTGGTGGCGGCCGAACAGGCCGGGCTGCCGGACCGGATTGCCGCGGCGCTCGCGCCACTGCTCCCCGGCCCGGATGAGAATACGGCCGCGCCGGGCGGCATGCGGGCGGCGGCGTCGGAAACATCCGGGCCGCCGGGGGAAAGGACAAAGGTGGATCGTACCTGATGCGCGCTCCCGACTTCTGGAGCGGCGGCAGCGGGGGGCTTGCGCCCATCCTGCTCTCGCCCGTCTCCGTCCTGTATGCGGCCGCGACTGCACGACGCATGGCGCGCGCCGGCTGGCAGGCGCCGGTGCCGGTGATCTGCTGCGGCAACGCGACCGCCGGCGGCGCGGGCAAGACCACCGTGGCGCTCGATATCGGCCGACGGCTCAGCAACCGGGGCATCGGCACGCATTTCCTGCTGCGCGGCTATGGTGGGCGGATCAAGCAGGCAACCCGCGTGGACCCGGCGAATCACGACAGCACCGCCGTGGGCGACGAAGCCCTGCTGCTGGCCGCGGAACGCCCGACCTGGGTGGCGGCAAACCGTGCCGCCGGCGCGCAGGCCGCCGTTGCCGGCGGCGCCCAGGCGATCGTGATGGATGACGGGCTGCAGAACCCGACGCTGGAAAAAGACCTGTCGCTGCTGGTGATCGACGGGTCCTACGGCTTCGGCAATGGCCGCATCATCCCGGCGGGGCCGCTGCGCGAACCGGTCGCCGCCGCGGCGTCACGCTGCCGCGCCGCCGTGCTGATCGGGCCGGACGAGACCGGCGCGCTCGCCCAACTCCCCCCCGGCATGCCGGTGCTGCGCGCCAGGCTGCGACCGGGGCCGGAGGCGGAACTCCTCGCCGGGCAACCGGTGTTTGCCTTCTGCGGCATCGCCAACCCGCGCAAGTTCTTCGCCACGCTGCAGGAAGCGGGCGTGTTCCTGGCGGGGAAGCAATCCTACGCCGACCACTACCCGTTCGACGAAGGCGATTTGCGCGACCTGCTGGCGGAGGCCGAAAGCCTGCGCGCCACGCCGGTCACCACGCGCAAGGATTTCGTGCGCATTCCGCCGGCCTTCCGCAACCGGGTGACCGTCGTGACCGTACGGCTGGAATGGGAGGAACCGGCGGCGATCGAGGGGCTGCTCGATCCGCTCGCGGCCAGCGTGCCGATGCCGGCGTAAATGGCCGAGGGGCTTGGCCCCTCGGGCTGGGCGACGGCCCCCTGGACCGCGATCCTCAGGGCCAGGCAGCGGCAGGCATCGGGTCCATCGACGCCACGTCGGGGTCCAGCGACGCACCGAGGCCGACGGCATCGACCACCGAACCAAGATCCAGCGTTCCCTCGCGGATCAGCAGGCGCGGGCCATGCGGCGTGTCGGCATACAGGTCGGGGTGCGCCTCCATGAAGCGCACCGCCTCGGCCTTAGGGCGGCCGGAAAAGCCATCGACGAAGTGGTGGCCGTTGCGCTCCACATGCACCAGGCCCATCGCGGACACCAGCGCCAGGTCCTGCTGCACGCAGACGCCGGCCAGCGTGGTCAAGTCCTCGGCACTCATGAAGAAGCGCGGCTCCGGTTCGGCCGCATTCCACGCCCGGCAGCGCGCGAGATTCACCAGCGACCGCCACACGCCCTTGCACGCCTTGGACGAGATACCGGTGTAACCCAGCGCCCGCGCCTGCACGAAGGCATCGAGCGGCCCGTCGCTCTCATCCACGATCACCGGGCGCGCGGCCGCCAGCGCGCCCATCGCGCCGTCCAGCGCGCGCGCCCGCTTGACCGGCTGCTCGATGAAGGCGATCGACGCATTCAGCCGCGCCAGCCGCGGTTCCGCCTGCATGGCGTGCCACAGCGCGAGCACGCCCTCGGCATCCTCGTACTGCTCGTTGCCGTCGAGGCTGACCTGGTAGCCGTGCAGCCGATCCAGCACGGACGCGATGCGGCACAGCCGGTCCACATCGGCTGCGACATTGCCGCCGACCTTCAGCTTCCACCAGGCGTGGCGGTAGGTGGCGGCGACCTCCTCGACCGTCTCGGGCAGGCCGTCATCGACGCGGCTGTCCTGGTCGGCGGCGGTGATCGGGTCGACCAGCCCGACCGTGTGCCGCGCATGCATCCGCCGCGCGGGTGTCAGCGAACCCAGCATCGCCGCGAAGTCGAAGCCCGGCAGGTCGGGCAACACGGCATGCGGCGCCATGCCGCCGATATTGGCGCGCAGCCCGTGGGCGAAGGACAGGCGCTTCGCCTTCAGCAGCGCATCCAGCATGGCGCGGTCCAGCAACGCCCGGCCATAGGACGCGACCAGCGGGTTCAGGGCTTCGGCGCCACAGGCGGCGACATGCGCGGCATAGCCATCCGCGTAGTGCCCGAAGGCCGTGTTCGCCCCGGCCGCGAGCGTGGCGTCGCAGGCCAGTTCCAGCGCGCGGCGCAGCTGGTGCTCGTTCTGCGCATCCGACCAGCGCGGGTCCTTGTCGAACCACTTGGCCGCCAGCGTCTCGGCCGCCACGCCCCACTGTTCGGTTCCGTCATCGAGCGCGATGCGCGCGCGGATCACCGCCTGGCGGCCATGCGTGACGGTGATGACGCCGAAGCGGAACGGCATGCGCAGCCGGAACGGCCATTCGAAGCGCTGCACCTCGGTCAGGCGGAAGCGGGGGGCGGTCATGCGGCGGATTCCTGCAGCGCGCGAAGATAGCCGATGGCGCGCGCGGCGCTGGTCGGCCCGTCGGGGATGTAGTCGAAGGGCTCGACCGCGGCGAAGCCGGCGTACCCCGTGCGGCGCAGCGCATCGAGCACGGGGCCGAAGCGGTCGGCGCCCTGGCCGGGCGCGCGCTTGTTGCGGTCGTTCAGGTGGATATGCGCGATCAACCCGGACGGCATCCAGCGTTCGAGCAGCGCCGGGACGCTGTCCGCCTCGCCATTCCCGGCGGAGCAGGTGTCGAGCATCGTGCGCAGCGCGGGGTTGCCGATGCGGCGCACGATGTCCGCGCCCTGTTCGACGGTGGTGCACCAGTTGGTCTGCGCGGCATCGAGTGGTTCCAGGCAATAGGTCACGCCATGCTGCGCGGCCCAGTCGCCGGCGCGGGCCATGGCCTCCTCGGCGCGCGCGGCATCGCCGGCGGCCGCGACATGCCGCGCTCCGGGGGACCCGTGCACCAGCAGCGTCGCGCCGAGATCGGCGGCAAGGGCGACCAGCCGCTCCATCACGTCCAGGGTACGTGCGCGTATCGCTGCATCCGCGGTCGTGATCGACAGCCCCGCTGGCGCCACCAGCAGCCAGTGCAGCGACGTGATCACGGTGCCTGCGTCAGCCGCAGCCCGACGCAGCTCGATCCGGCGTGACGCCGGCAGCGCATGCGGCGCCTCCGGATCCAGCGTGAAGGGCGCCACTTCCAGCCCGTCATAGCCGAGCGTTGCCGCCAGCGCGCATTGCGCGGCGAAGTCGAGGTCGCGCACGACCTCGTTGCACAGGCTGATGCGCATCAGGCGATCTCCGTAAGCGACACGACGCGCGCTTCTGCCGCGGACAGCCGCGCCGCGTCCAGGATGCGGGCGGGGGCGAGCGCACCGTCGCGCAGGTTGGCCTCCGGCACGCGGCGCGTGCGCACCGCGTCGAGGAAGGCGGCGAGTTCGGCGGCGACCACCTGCACGGGGTCGGCGGCGGGGATGGGCGGGTCCTCGCGCGGCGCGTGCCGCGGCAGCCAGGCGCCATGGGCGGCGGGTTCATGCGTGCCGCGGCGCAGCGCGAAGGTCTCCGCCGCGAAATCCACCTCGGCCAGCGCATCGCGTCCGGCGACGACGACTTCCTTGCGCGTCTCCGCGCCTGGCACCACCGCATCGGGCCAGCGGCCGGGCAGCACGCAGCCCGCTTCGATCAGCGCCGTGAGGCCCGAGGGGAACATCATCTGGATCACCGCCAGGTCTTCCCGCCCGCGTCCCAGCGGGTCGGCCAGTGTCGCGAAGATGCGCGAGGGGGTCTCGTCAGCGATCCAGGGCAGCAGGTCGGCGAAATGCACCGCGTCGTTCAGCAGCGCGCCGGAGTCACCGCGCGCGCGCTTCACGCCGGAGAATCGCGCGGCCAGGTAATGCAGCGGGCCGAAGGCGCCCGCCGCCACCATGCGCCGCAGCGCCTGCGCCTTCGGATGGAAGCGAAAATACAGGCCGACCTGGGCGATGCGGCCCTTGCCTTCCGCAAGTGCGGCCAGCGCGGCGGCTTCGGCGGCGGTCTCGGTCGCCGGCTTTTCGAGGAACAGGTCGCGCCCCGCGCGCAGCACGGCGGTTGCCAGCGGGACGTGCGTGGCCACCGGCGTGGCGATGATGACGGCGTCGCTCGCGCCGATCCCGGCCTCGGGCGTATCCACCACGACGCAGCCTGTTGCCGCCGCCGCCGCGCGATCGGGGTCGAAGACGATCGGCGCGATGCCCAGGCCGCGAAGTGCCGCCAGGTGCACGCGCCCGAAGGCGCCGCACCCCATCAGCAGCAGGCGTGGCGTGGTGGCCGTCATGGTGCGGAGTGGGCGGGCTGCGCGCGCGCCCGTCAAGCGCTTGACGGCGGCCCGCGCGCGGCGTGGCATCGCGCGATGCGACGTCTCAGCACCGCCGACCTGCCCCGCGCCGCCGCCCTGTCGCGCCTGGTCGGCTGGAACCAGGTCCCGCGCGACTGGGCGCTGTTCATCGCCGACGGCGAGGGCCGCGCGATCGACGACGGGCAGGATGCCTTGGCGGCGACGGCTGCCGTCATCCGATACGGGTCGGACCTCGCCTGGATCTCGATGGTGCTGGTGCGGCCGGACATGCGGCGGCGGGGCCACGCGACGGCGCTGATGCGCTGGGCGATGGACTGCCTGGCCGGCACGCGCTGCGCCGCGCTGGATGCGACGCCGGCCGGGCGTGAAGTATATCGACAGCTAGGCTTCCGTGACCTCTGGGGCTTCTCGCGCTGGTCGCTGCCGGCGACGCTGCCGGATGCGCCCGGCCCGCGCCCATTGGCGCCGGGCGACTGGCCTGCCGTGCTCGCGCTGGACGCCGCCGCCTTCGGCGCGCCCCGCGAAACCCTGCTGCGCGACTTCGCGGCGCGCGCGCCGGGCTTCGTTGTCGACGGCGCGGCGGGCCTCGCGGGATTCGCGCTTGCCCGCGATGGCGCGCGCGGGCCGCAGGTCGGTCCGGTGGTGGCGCGCGAGGATGCCGCCGCCGGCGCGTTGATCGCGGCCGCGCGTGCCGCGCTGCCTGGCGCCGCAGTGATCGACCTGCCGGAGGCGCGCGCCGGCCTTGCCGCCTGGCTGGCGGCGCATGGCGGCGCGGTGCAGCGGCCCTTCACGCGCATGGCGCTGGGCGGCGACACGCCGGGCGATGCCGCGCTGCTGGCGGCCGTCGCGGGGCCGGAATTCGGGTGAGGGGCCCCCGCTGTCGCGGCCCGGCCGAACCGCGGCGATGCGGCGCGGCGGCCAGCGGCGCATCAACCCACGACCGTTGGGCGGGGTTGCTTGACGATCGCGGCGCACCCGCCGCACCATCGCGGTAACCACAAGGTTACTTCACCACGACGCCGCGACGCACGCGGTGCGCCGTCACCATGAGGGAAGGGTCGAAGACATGCTCCGCAGGCATCTGCTCGCCGCCACCGCCGCCGGCATCGCGGCGCCCACCCTGGCGACGGCGCAGGCCGCCTGGCGGCCGGACCGCCCGGTGACCATCATCGTGCCCTGGGCCGCCGGTGGGTCGACCGACCAGATGGCGCGCATCGTCGCGGCCGAGCTGGAAGGCCCGCTCGGCCAGCGCGTGGTGGTGGTGAACCAGCCAGGGGCCTCGGGGTCGATCGGCACGCGCAATGCGATGGAAGCGCCGAAGGATGGCCTGACCTGGGCCGCCGGCGCGGCGGTGGATGTCGGCTGCTACAAGGTGCTCGGCCTGCTGGACACGCAGTTGTCGGACTGGAACCTGTTCTTCGCGGTGGCGAATGTGAACGTCCTGGTGGCCAATCCGCAGGCCGGCTTCCGCGACTTCGGCGCGGCGCTGGAGGCGCTCAAGACCCGCGGCCAGGGCATCGGCGTCGCGACCGCCGGCGTGTCCTCGGCCGGGCACAACATGATGGAGGCGCTGCGCGCCGCCACGCAGCTGCAATACCGCCACGCGACGTATGATGGCGGCAACCCGGCGATGATCGCGACGGTGTCGGGCGAAACCCCGCTCGGCGCCGTGCTGCTGGTGGAAGCGGCCGAGATGATCCGCGCGCGGCGGCTGATCCCGCTCGCGGTGCAGTCGGAGAACCCGGTGACGCTCGCCGCACAGGGCAGTGCGCCGGCGATGGAGATCCCGTCCGTGCGACGCTGGCTGCCGAACATTCCGGCGCCGCTGAACTATTTCGGCATCTGGTCGGCGAAGGGCGTGCCGGAGAACGTGGTGCAGACCACACCATCGCCAATTCGCAGCGCCTGAAGGACTACGCGACGTCGCGCGCCGCGCTGTTCACGCCGCTGCACGGCCAGGCCGCGCATGACGAGGCGTGGAAGATGGTGCGCCAGACCGCCTGGCTGTATTTCGACGGCGGCAAGGCGCGCGTCTCGCCTGAAACCCTGGGTATCGCCCGGCTTTGAGCGCGCCGGCGCAGGAGGCCGATTCGCCCTTCGACGGCGGGAAGGCGCCGGCCTCCCCGCGGGCCGACCTGGTCACGGCGGCGGTGCTGTTCGCGCTCGGCGTCGCCATCATCCTCCAGGCTTGGCAGATGCCGCGCTTCGTCGAGCAATCCGGCACCGGGCTGACGGCGCCCGGCATCGTGCCGGGCTTCTACGGCGCGATGATCGCATCGCTGGCCGGTGTGCTCGGGCTACGCGCCGTGCGGCGTGGCGGTTGGGCGGTGCGCGCGCAGCGTGGGCCGGCCACCGGCGATGGGCGGCAGCTGCTGATGGCCGCCGTGCTGGGCGTGGCCTATGCCGGCGTGCTGGTCGGGCGCGTGCCGTTCTGGCTGGCCTCGGCCCTGTTCGTCTTTGCCTTCACCGCCGCCTTCGAATGGAACCAGGGGCCTGACCGCCGCGCACGCCGCATCATCGAGGCTGCGCTGATCGGGCTGGGCACGGGGCTCGCGGTGACGCTGGTGTTCGAGAAACTGTTCCTGCTGCGGCTGCCGTGACCGACGCCTTCGGCATGCTGATGGGCGGCTTCGCCCATGTGCTCGGCGGCGGCGCGGTGTGGCATGCGCTGTGGGCGGTGCTGATCGGTATCGTCATCGGCGCGCTGCCCGGACTGACGGCGACCATGGGTGTGGCGCTGCTGACCACGCTGACCTTCGGCATGGGGGCGAATGTCGCCATGCTGGTGCTGGTGTGTGTCTATGTCGGCGCGATCTATGGCGGGTCGCGCAGCGCCATCCTGCTGAACATCCCGGGCACACCGGCTTCCGCGGCCTCCACGCTCGATGGCTTTCCGCTGGCGCGGCAGGGGCTGGCCGGGCGCGCGATGGGCATCTCCACCGCGGGGTCGTGGCTCGGCACGCTGTTCGGCACGCTGATCCTGGCGCTGTTCGCGCCATCCTTCGGCGAATTCGCGCTGCAGTTCGGCTCCTACGAGATGTTCTGGGTGGCGATGTTCGGCATCATCATCGCCGGGTCGCTGTCGGGTGGGGATCCGCTGAAGGGCTACATCGCCGGCTTCCTCGGCCTGTTCGTCGCGACGATCGGGCAGGAGACCAACCACGCCTACGCCCGCTTCGCCTTCGGCAATGGCGACCTCGCCGGCGGGCTGGGCCTGCTGCCGGTGCTGGTGGGCGTGTTCGGCGTGGCGGAGGTCCTGTCGGCCATGCGCGGGCCGGCGGTGAAGGCGGCGTCGTCGAAGATCGATTCCGTCATCCCGCGCATCCGCGACATCACGATGTACTGGAAGACGATCCTGCGCTCGGGCGCGCTCGGCACCTTCATCGGCGCCATGCCGGGCCTGGGCGAGGACATCGCCGCCTGGACCTCCTACGCCGCCGCCAAGCGCGCCAGCAAGGAACGCGAGAAATACGGAAAAGGCAGCATCGAGGGCCTGATGGCCGCCGAGACCGGCGAGAGCGCCTGCGTTCCCGGCGCCATCATTCCCGTGCTGACGCTCGCGGTGCCGGGGTCCGCGCCGGCCGCCGTGCTGATGGCGGCAATGATGATCCATGGCCTGAACCCCGGGCCGATGCTGGCGATCACCTCGCCGGAGTTCATCTACCAGATCGTCGCCATGCTGGTGATCGCCGACATGGTGAAGCTGTTCTACGGGCTGATCCTGGTGCGGCCCCTGCTGTGGATCCTGCTGATCCCACGCGCGCGGCTGATGCCGGTGGTCTTCGTGCTGTGCACCGTGGGCGCCTTCGCCATCACGTCGCGGCTGTTCGACATCTGGGTGATGCTGGGCGCGGGGCTGGTCGGCTTCATCCTGCGCGAATTGCGCTTCCCGATGGCGCCGCTGGTGCTCGGCATCGTGCTGGGCGACCTGCTGGACAAGAACCTGTTGCGCGGGCTGGTGCTGTCGGGTGGCGACCTCACGCCCTTCTTCACGCGGCCGATCAGCATGGGGTTGTGCGTGCTGACGCTGGCGGCGGCGGCCTGGTCGATCCCGGGGGTGACAGGGCTGTTCCGGCGGCGCGCGGCGGCCACGCCGTAGCGGTCAGGGCGTTTCCGGCACGCCGCTGTCGGCGCTGCGCAGCCAGGCCTCGATCAGGCGCTGGACCGGCAGGCCGGTCGCCGCATCATTGGACGGCGGGCGGTCCTGCACGATGGCGTCCAGCACTTCGGTGATCATGGCGCGGTGCGGGCCGTGGTCGAAGGCCATGGGATCGGCGCCGCCGCCGCCCGCATTTCCGTGGTCGATCACCTCCGGCGCGCCTCCTGCGATGTGCAGGTCGAGCCGCTCGGCCACCAGCGCCGCGCTGCCCCGCGTGCCGGCAATCTCGATGCGTTCGGGGAAGCCCGGGCGTGCGACGGTGGTCGCGTCCACCGCGCCGATCGCGCCATTGGCGAAGCGCAGCGCGGCGGCGGCGATGTCCTCGGTGTCGATGGCGCGCAGGCCGGATGTCCGCGCGAAGCCGGTGACGCTGCGCACCGGACCGGCCAGGTGCAACAGCAGGTCGAGCGTGTGGATCGCCTGGGTCAGCAGCACGCCGCCGCCGTCGCGCGCCTTCATCCCGCGGCCGGGTGTCGCGAAATAGGCATCGTCGCGCCACCAGCGGATGGAGGCCGAGGCGGAGAGGATGTCCCCCAGCGCGCCCTCGGCCAGGGCAGCCTTCAGCCGCAGCGCGGCCGGGCGGAAGCGGTGCTGGAACACCACGGCGGCGCGACGCCCGGCGCGCGTGGCGGCATCGACCAGCGCGGCGGCGCGCGGCGCATCCCATTCGACCGGCTTCTCCACCAGCAGGTGGCAGCCCGCCGCCAGCGCCTGTTCGGCCAGCGGCAGGTGCGTGCGCGGCGGCGTCAGGATGATGACCAGGTCGAGACCGGGCGCGTGCAGCAGCGCCTCGATGCGGTCGAAGACCGGCCAGCCCCAGGCGGCGGCGAAGGCGGCACGCCGGTCGCCCGAGGGCGCGAAGCCACCCAGCACGCGCACGCGCCCCGCGGCTTCCAGGTCGCGCAGCGCCAGCGCATGCGGCTTCACCGCCATGCCCAGGCCGATGATGCCAACGCCGGTCACGCCGCGCGGACCCCGATCCGCGCGAGGCGATGCGCGGCCGCGGCATTCACCGCGTTGTCCGGCAGTTCGCCGCGTGCCAGCGCCGCGACCTGGCGCACCGTGTCCATCGCCTGGTGCTCCATGGCTTCCGGCGTCATGCCGCCGATATGCGGCGCGGCGATCACATCCGGCCGGCGCGCGAGGAAGGCCGAGGGCCGCTGGTCCTGCGCGCGGCCCACATCCATCGCCGCCGCGGCGACCTGCCCGCTGTCGAGCGCGGCTTCCAGCGCGCGTTCGTCGACCAGCTCCCCGCGCGAGAGGTTGATGAAGCGCGCGCCGCGCTTCATGCGGGCGAAGGCTGCGGCGTCGAACAGGTCACGGGTGGTGGCGTCCGAGATCGCCAGGCACACCACGAAGTCGCCCGCCGCCAGCGCCTCGGTGAAGGGCAGGTGCGTGATGCGCGGATCGTCGGGCGTCGCGAAGGGGTCGCTCACCACCACGCGCATGCCGAGCGCCAGCACCACCTCCGCCAGCCGCCGCGCGATGCGCCCGTAGCCGATGATGGATAGCGTCGCCGCCGAGAGTTGCAGCCCCATGCTGCCCATCGGTTCCTCGCCACGCCGATAGGCCTGCACATGGCCCGACACGCCGCGTGCGAGGTCGACCATGAAGCCCAGTGCGAGTTCCGTCACACTGTCCACGAAGCCCGGCGTGGCGCGGGTGACGAGAACGCCGGCGGTGCTCGCCGCCGCGACGTCGATGGTGCTGATGTCGACCGCCACGCGCAGGAACGCCACCAGGTCCGGCGCGGCGGCGAAGGTCTGTTCCGTGCCGGGCGTGGCGCGGTCGGCGACGATCGCCTGGCAGCCGCGCGCGGCATCGGCCAGCGCGGCGCCGTACAGCACCGCATCGCCGGGGTTGCGCACCACTTCCGCGTGCGCGCGCAGCGCGGCCAGCGCGCGGTCGCCGTAGTAGCCGGCGAACATCTCCGGCGTATGCGCGAGGAATACCTTCATCATGGCCGCGTCCTTCCCGATGCGCGCAGCCTATCGCGCCGCGCCCCGTGCGACCACGCCGCAGCGTAAAGTCTTTGCAGATCCGCATGCGCGGCTGTCGAGGGCTTCACGGCCTCACGCACGACGCCTGCGATTCACCCTGCAAAAGCGGCGGATCCATCGGCACATCGGCGTCCTGACCCCGAGGAGGACCGCATGACGATGCTGACCCGCCGCGCCGGCGAGCTACGTCGGCCTGTGGCGGCGCCAGCCCTGGAGAGCGTAGGTCCCTGCATCCCGAAGCGCTCGGCGCCGGCATGCGCCGGCGTGGTTTGCGCGCCATGCTCCGGCGCATGGGGGGCGATGCGCAGGCCGGGCGCGGCCGCACGGGGCGCCCCCGTGTGCGCGGTCCGAAACGCTGGTCATCGGGGCGGGGAGGGCGCGCCCTGCATCTGCCATTCCCGCACCGCCTCCAGCGGCCAGACCAGCATCAGCACGTTCATCAGCAGGTTGTCGCGGATCACCCAGGCGGCCAGTGCCTCCATGCCCACCACGATCAGCACGGATGCCACCACCGGCAGCCGCGCCGCGAGGAAGAAACCCACCAGCATCGCCACGCCATCGCCGAAGGAATTCACGATGCTGTCGCCGAAATAGTCGAGCGACGCCGTCACCTCGCGATACCGGTCGATGATGAGGGAGGTGTTCTCCACCACCTCCCACGCGCCTTCCAGCAACAACGCCGCCACCGCGCGCCACGCCACGCTCCAGCGTGGCGCGACGAAGCGCAGCGCGGCGTAGAAGATGAAGCCATGCGCCAGGTGCGACAGCGTGTACCAGTCGGTCAGGTGCTGCGAATTGCCCGACGACCACACATCGCCATGCCAGATCGAGACATACCCGCAGGCGCAGATCCACAGCCGGCCGATGGCGAACTGGATGCCCGCCACGCCGGCCAGGATCGCCGCCATCGCCGCCCAGGGCAGCCACCGCGCATTCATGCCCGCCACCGCGCCAGCACCATCATCGCCCCCCCTGCCAACAGACCCCAGAACGCCCCGCCGATGCCCAGAAAGGCGACACCCGATGCGGTGACGACGAAGCAGACAAGCGCCGCCTCCCGCCCCTGCGGCGCATGCACCGCGCCCAGCATTGCGCCGCCGAAGGGGCCGAGCAACGCAAGGCCCGCCACCGCCTGGATCAGCACCGGCGGCGCCGCCGCCACGAAGGCCGTCACCGCCCCGGCCAGCAGCCCGAACGCGACATAGACCGCGCCCGCCACCACCGCCGCCACCCAGCGCCTGGCCGGGTCGGGCCCCGCGCCTTCGCCGGCGCACAGCGCCGCCGTGATGGCCGCGAGGTTCACCGCATGGCTGCCGAAGGGCGCTGCCGCCACGCTGAACAGGCCCGTGGTGGTGAACAGCGGCCCGGCATCGGGACGATAGCCATTGGCCGACAACACCGCGAGGCCGGGAATGTTCTGCGAGGCCATGGTCACGATGAACAGCGGCAGCGCGATGCCCGTGACCGCCGCCAGCGAAAACCCCGGCAGCACGAATTCCGGCTGCGGCAGCCAGCCTGCCGTCGGCAGCGGCGCCGACGCCGCGATCACGCCGACCGCCACCGCCACCGCCGCCGGCACCGCCAGCAGCCGGTTGACCCGCGCCATCACCGCCCAGGCCAGCACGATCGCCAGCCCCGCCACCGGCTGTTCCGCCACCGCGCGCACCGGCGCGAGGCACAGCACGAACAGGATGCCCGCCAGCATGGCGTTCGCGAGCGGCGCAGGTATCGCCGCCACCGCGCGCCCCAGCGGCTTCCAAAGCCCCGCCATCGTCAGCAGCACGCCGCAGATCACGAAGGCGCCGACAGCCTCGGGGAAGCCGCCTGCGGGCGCCGCGGTCGCCGCCAGCAGCGCCGCCCCGGGCGTGGACCACGCCACGCTGATCGGCAGCCGCAGCCGCAGTGACAGCAGGATGCCCGCGAGCCCCATCGCCACCGACAGCGCCATCAGCCCCGACGCCGCCTGCGCCGGCGAGGCCCCAACCGCCACCAGCCCCTGCAACACGACCGCGAAGGAGGAAGCGAAGCCGACGAATCCCGCCAGCAGCCCAGCCGAGACGGCCTGCATCACCGCCTGCCCTTCGGCAGGCGGTCCAGCACCGCGCCGATCGCCAAGGCTGCCTCCGGCGTCAGGGAGCGGACCTCGCGCGCCAGGCGGTTCGCCAGGTCCGTCACCTCCGGCGCCAGGCCCGAGGTGTCCAGCACGGCGCGCGGATGGGATTGCCGCGCCAGCCGGTTCAGCTCCTCGGCATCGTCCCAGATCAGGCCGAAATACTCGTTCATCTGGTGCACCAGCCCGGCGGAAGGCCGCCCGCGCCGGCCGTGTTCGAGCGCGGAGAGATAGGCCGCCGAGACCTGCACCGCTGCCGCCAGGTCCTTCAGCGTGACGCCACGCTGGGTGCGCAATTCGCGCAGCCGTGCGCCGAAGGGAGTCATCGCCGCCGGCGCAGCAGCAGGTGCACCGCCCCGGTATTCGCGCTGTGCGGATGCGCCGCCCCCAGCAGGATGCGCCGCAGGTCCGGCGCGTTCAGCCAATGCGGCAATTCCCGCCGCAGCACGCCGCCCTCGGCCGAGGAGCCGCGCCCGGTGATCACCGCCACGCAGTGCAGGCCATCGGCATAGGCATCGGCCAGGAAGGACCGCACGGCGCCATGCGCTTCCTGCGCACGGCGGCCATGCAGGTCGATGCTGCGCTCGGGGCGGATGCGCCCGCGCCGCAGGTCGCGCCAGCGGCGGTCGTCGAGCCCCGATGGCGGCGTGTTCAGCGCGATGTCGGGCGGGGACCAGCGCGGCGCGGGGGCCGGGGCCGCCGGCGGCGGCGCGGGCGCGGGCACCACGGGGGCGGGCGGTGGGGGCGGCGCAGGCGGCAATTCGCGTCCCGGCAGCGGTGCGATCTCGGCGGCATAGGCGCGCCACAGCGCGCGGTCGGCCTCCGTCAGGCCGCGGAGGCGCCGGCGGGACATGGTTCAGGCGGCCGGCGGCGCGGCGGGATCGTCCGCGCCATGCGCGGCGGGATCATCATCGACCAGCACGATGTGCAGCCGCCGCGGCCCATGCGCGCCCAGTTCCAGCGTCTGCTCGATATCCGCGCTGCGTGACGGGCCGGTCACCAGCATGACGTTGCGCGGCATGAAGCCGCCGGTCACCGCGTCCGTGCGTTCGCGCCGCAGCGTATCCCAGGCTTCCTCATAGGCGCCGACGATGCGGCTGGTGCGCAGCACGACGATCTCGGTCTCGGCCAGGATGTTGAGCGTGGTGGGGCGCTGCGCGTCCGAGGGCAGCATCAGCGTGCCGGTCTCGGCGATGGCGGCGAAGCCGTGCTGGACGGAGACGGCGTCGGTCGCCTCGGCGCGCCGCGCCTCGAATTCGAGCAGCGGCCTGTCGGCCCAGGGCAATGCCGCAAGATCAGGGTGCGGTGCGAGCACGAAGCGTGGGGCGAGGTTCTGCGCGGCCAGGTAGTCGGCGATGGCGGCGGGGATTTCGGTGGCGTCGGCGACGCGCGCGACGGTGCCGAATTCCTTCTCGACATTGCGGATGAACAGCGCGACCTGCTCAGGCCGCGGCACGCGCGATCGCGCCGGGATCAGGTGGCGTGGATGCGTTGCCAGCCGGCCGTCCAGCATGGCGCGCTGGTCGGCCGGCAGCGGGCCGCGCTTCAGGCCGCGGCGGATGGCGGTGAGGATGGCGTCCTTGCTCATGGCCTCACCGCTTCCGCTGCTGCTGCGCGTAGCGCGCCATGAAGGTGCCGCCCTCGGGCACCGGCAGGTCGCGCCCCGCGGTCCAGCCCCCGGCCAATGGCAGCGACCGGAAGGCCCCGCGCCCACGCCCCAGCAGCCGCAGCCCGCCGATCGCCGCACGCGTGGCCAGCCGGTACGCCTGGGGCCGCTTGGCGAACCAGGCCCAGAGCCCCAGCCCGCGCCGCATCGCGGCGGGCGTCAAATGCCGTTCGAATTCCCGTTCGCGCCAATGCCGCATTAGGTTGGGCAGCGGGATCTTCACCGGGCAGACGCTCTCGCACTTGCCGCAGAAGGTCGATGCGTTGGGCAGGTGCGCCGCCTTGTCCACGCCGACCAGCGAGGGCGTGAGCACGCTGCCCATCGGCCCCGGATAGACCCAGCCATAGGCATGCCCGCCGGTCGCGCCATAGACCGGGCAGTGGTTCATGCAGGCCGCACAGCGGATGCAGCGCAGCATGTCCTGGAACTCGGACCCGATCATGTTGGACCGGCCATTGTCGATCAGGACGACGTGGTATTCCTCCGGCCCATCGAGATCCGTCGGTCGCCGGGCGCCCGTGCTGAAGGTGGTGTAGACCGAGAAATCCTGGCCCGTGGCGGACCGCGCCAGCAGGCGCAGCAGCGATGTCGCGTCCTCGAGCGTCGGCACCACCTTCTCGATGCTGGCAAGCGCGATATGCACGCGCGGCAGCGTCTGCGTGAGGTCGCCATTGCCTTCGTTGGTGACGATGACGGAGGAGCCGGTCTCGGCGATCAGGAAATTCGCGCCGGTGATGCCGACATCGGCGGCGAGGAAGCGCGAGCGGAGTTTCGTGCGCGCCTCGGCCAGGATGTCGCGGCGTTCGTTGAACACGCGGTTCGGGTCGAGGTCGGTGTGCATGCGGCGAAAATCCGCCTCCCAATCCTCGCGGTTGAGGTGGAAGGCGGGCGCGATGATGTGGGACGGGTGCTCGCGCCGCAGTTGGATGATGTATTCGCCGAGGTCGGTCTCGACCGGCTCGATGCCGTGCGTCTCCAGGTGGTCGTTGATGCTGATCTCCTCGGAGATCATCGACTTGCCCTTGGTGACGGTGCGCGCGCCCGCGCGCCGGCAGATCGCCAGCACCGCCGCGCGCGCCTCATCGGCGGTCGAGCACCAATGCACCGTGCCGCCGGCGCGCTCGACGTTCGCGGCGTAGGTCTCGAGGTAGAAATCCAGATTCGCCAGCGTGTGGTTCTTGATGTCGCGGCCGATGTCGCGCAGCGCCTCGAATTCCGGCAGGCGGGCCACCGCTTCGGCGCGGCGCTGCAGGAAGGCGCCCTTCGCCTTGCCCAGCGCCTTCTGCAGGCCGGTATCGGCCAGCGCGCGTGCGGCATTCTGCTTGAAGGCGGGGGAGGTGACCTGGACCAAGGCGGGGAGTTTCCTGCAAAGGGCGCGACCGCGCCATAACGAAGGGCGCGACCGCGCGGCCATAAAGGGCGCGACCGCGCTGCAATGTAGCGCGAAAGCCCCGGCCTGACAGGGCGTGTGCGGCGGGGCTTGCCCTATGCCCCACGGAGCGCGAAAAGGCCGCGACCCCCGGTGGGGGCCGATTCGCGCCCTTGCAAGGAGAAGCGCCGGTGATCACGCGTCGTTCCTTTTTCGCCGCCGGCGGCGGAGCCCTGGCCCTGGCCGGCTGCGCAACGGAGCAGGTCACGGCCGATGGCCGTTTCCCGATCACGAGCGTGCTCGGCATCCTGCCCGAGGTGTCGGAGTTCCGGGCCGCCCTGCGCAGCGCCGGCCTGGCCGACATGCTGAGCGGTGCCGAGACCTTCACTGTCTTCGCGCCGACCAACCTGGCCTGGGGCGCGGCGCCGGCCGAATTCCGCAACGGCGGCGCGGCGTCCCTGCGCAGCCTGATCGCCGGCGGCCGGCTGCGCCTGCCCGACATCCAGGCGCGCGGCGGGCGCGTGCGCATGCTGAGCGGCATCGACCTGCGCGTGGTCGGCGGCACGCCCGCCGAACCGCGGGTGCAGGCGGCGCGGGCCAATGCCGCACCGTCGGGTGCCTCGGCATCGATCGTGCGGCCGAACCTCCTGTGCAGCAACGGCGTGATCCACATCCTGCAGGGCGTGCTGATCCCCGCTTGATCGCGGCGGAGCCGCGATCGGTGCTTGCCGTTTTTTGTGCCCTCAGGCGGCGGGCGCCGGCCATTCGGCCGGCTTGCCTTCGCGCCATGGACTGGCGCGCCCGGCGCAACGGTTGGCCTGGGCGCGGTGCGCTGTGCGCTCCCGGATTGCGCGTCGTGCAATCCGCATTGGTCCTGGGTTCCGGTCGGCGGGCTTCCTTCGCGATGCGCTGGCGCGCCGGAGATCATCGTGCATGCGCACGATCCGAAGGTCCGGTGGCTGTCTTCAGCCCGGCGGGGCGCCGCGCTTCCAGGTCAGTACCAGCACGTCGCGGCAGGATGGCAGCGTGTCATCCACCGGCGCCACGGGCGTCACGCCGTGGCGCACCCGCGGGTCGTCCAGCAGCGCGGTGTCCAGCGGGTCGCGCAGCACGAACTGCGCCAGGCGCCCGCCGTCGTCATCCTCGATCACCGTCTCCCCGCCACGCAGGTTGGTGCGGGCGATCATGGCGATCAGCACGACATCCACGCCGTCATGGTGCACGCCCTCGGGTGTGGGGAAGCCGGGTGCGCCGGCGGCCGCCTCGATACGGAACTGGTGCGCCTCGACGAACCAGGGCTGCGCGCCGTGCAGCGCATCCGCCATGGCGCGGCCGAGCTCCATCATCGCGGCCAGCGGTGAGCCGGCGGCGACGCCATCCTCCATGGCCGCGAACCACCGGTCGACGCCGCCATTCAGCGCGTTATGGACCACCGCCTGGAAATGCGGGCGGTGCGGCCCGCGGCGATGGCCGGGCACGCCGGGTTCGGCGGTGAAATTGGCGATGCGGCGGCGGCGATAGCGCCCGCCATCGCGCATGAACGCATCGGTCTCGAGCCGGTTCCACGAGTCGAAGAAAGGCGCCAGGGCCTCGGCCCGTCCGCCTGCGTTCATCAACGCCATCATCTGGGCGCCGGTCACGCGGGCGAAGCCCCGCGCGGCCAGTTCGGCAAAGGGTCCCGCGGGCAGCGTCATGGCGACCCTGCCTCGCCGATCGGCGGTACCTCCCGCGTCAGGCCGGCCAGCACCTCGGCCACGTGACGCACCTGCACGGGGCTGCCTTCGCGCCGCAGGCGCCCGGCCATGTTCAGCAGGCAGCCCATGTCGCCGGCCAGGACCGTGCCGGCTCCGGTGGCCGCGATATCGCGGCACTTGTCGGTCACCATGCGCACCGAGATGTCGGGATACTTGACGCAGAAGGTGCCGCCGAAGCCGCAGCAGATCTCGGGATCGGCCATCTCGGTGAGGGTCAGCCCCGCGACGCCACCGAGCAGCGCGCGCGGCTGCGCCTTGATGCCCATCTCGCGCAGGCCGGCGCAGGAATCATGGTAGGTGACCGTGCCATCGAAGCGCGCATCCACCCGCTCCACGCCCATCACGTCGCGCAGGAAGGACACCAGTTCATGCGTGCGCGCGGCCAGGTCCTCGGCCTTGGCGCGATACTGCGGGTCGTCGTCGAACAGCGTGGGCAGGTGGTGCGCGATCATCCCCGTGCAGGACCCCGAGGGCGCCACGACATGGTCATAGCCGGCGAAGGCATCGACCAGCCCGCGCGCCAGGTCGCGCGCGGTGGCGCGGTCGCCGGCGTTGAAGGCGGGCTGGCCGCAGCAGGTCTGCGTCGGTGGCACCTCGACCAGGCAGCCCGCCTGTTCCAGCAGGCGGATCGCGGCGAAGCCCACGCTCGGTCGATAGAGATCGACCAGGCAGGTGACGAAAAGCGCGACGCGCGGCTTGGGCTCGGACATGCGCTGAGAATAGGCACCACCCCGGCAGGCGCACAGCCCCCTACGCCCCGCGCCGCGCGCCGGCCTGCCATTCCGCTCGCGGCAGGACGCCAGGTCACCCCTGCCCGTCGGCATTGCGGACCATGCGTCCGCACGATCCGGGGGCGCATGGCGCGACCGGACCGGCACTTGCCGCCAGCGCTGCAGGGCATGGCGCGAAGCGAAGCCGCCGGTGCCCGTCTAATGAGGGTGCAACATGAACCCGTCAGTTCAAGCGCTGACGCAGCTCCTCGGCCAGGGAACGGATGCGCGCCGCGGCCTCGCCGTCGGGCACCAGCACCAGGAAGCGGTCGAGGCACACCAGCGCGGCGCCGATCCGGTCCAGCCGCTGGTTCATCAGCCCGGCCTCCCGCCACAGCGCCGCGGCATCGGGTGCCAGGCGCAGCATATCCTCGGTGCAGGCCAGGGCGCCGTCCAGCGCGCCGGCGCGCAGCCGGCGCAGCTTGATGTTGTTCTGCAGGCGCAGCAGCACCTCGCGCTTGCCCATCGGGCGCAGCACGCCGGGGCGCAACTCGGCCGCCTCCCCCTCGACGCGCTTGAGCAGCCCGCGCAACGCGGGCGCTTCCAGCGCGGTGCCGCCGGCGAAGACATCGACCAGCGCCTGGCTGCGCGGCCCTTCCAGCGCGATCAGGAAATGCCCCGGGAAATCGACGCCGTGGGCGGCCCAGCCGGCGGCCTCGGCGGCATGCAGCCACAGGATGCCGAGCGCGACGGGCAGGCCGCGCCGGCGCTCGAGCACGCGGATGAGGTTGGCATTGGCCGGGTCGTCATAGGTCTCGGTGTCGCCGGCCAGGCCGAATTCGCCGTGCAGCACGGCCAGCAGGCGTTCGCGCCGCGCCTGCGGGTCGCCGGCATCGGCCGCGCGGTCGGCGGCGGCGGCGCCGACCGCGGCGCGGGCGATGGCGGTCAGCGTGGCCGCGGCCTCGCGCCAGTCGGCCTCGGGCGCATCCACCCGCGCGAATTGCAGCGCGGTGGCGGCCAGGTCGATCTCGGCATCCGGCAGCTGGCCGGCTGCCTCGATGGCGGCGCGGGCCTCGGCCCCGGCGGAGGACTGCATGGCGGGCGGCATGGAGAGAGTGTCGCGGGGCCGGGCGGCGACATCAAGGCGCCGTGGGGGGGCGAGGGTCCGACACTCCGGTGCAGCCTCGACGTCCCCTTGAGCGGCGGCATGGGCGAGCCCGTTGGCTGGGGCATCAGGTCGCAGCGCACGCGTCTCGTGAATCACAAAATTTCTTCTTTTAGAGAGGTTCACGTTTTGTTAAGGTCCGCCTTGGCGGTGCCAGGCGGCTCATTCCGGTCGTCGCACAAGACAATCGCCGACCTCGGAGGATTCCATGCGGCACCCCTTTTCCAGCCTGCGCAGAACCGTGCCGGCCGCCGGCGCACTGCTCGGCCTGCTGGCGCTCGCCGGCTGCGGCAGCGCCATGTCTGACGGCTCGGCGCTCGGCGGGGAGGCGCGCCCGGCGCCCTATCCAGGCCGCATCACGCTCAATTCCCAGCCGGTCGGCGCGCGCTGCGTCCTGACCAACACCGCCGATGGCAGCCGCCTTGGCGAGGTCACCACCCCCGCCCAGGTGCCGCTGCCCCGCGGCACCGCCATCATCGAAGCGGTCTGCACCGCCGCCGGCCACGCCGAGACCACCATCGCCCTGCGCCCGGTGCGCGACTTCGCCGAGGGCATCCACCATCCGCAGCCGATCGGCACCGGCGCCATCCAGAACGCCGCGGTGGTGCGCAGCGGCAGCACGCGCCGCTACAACGACACGACCGTGATGCTCCCGCCGCAGCCCTTCCCCTCGGCCGAGGCACGCGACGCCTGGTTCGCCGATCGCGCCACGGCCATCCGTGCCGCAGCAGCACCCAGTATCGCCCGCGCGCAGCGCGCATCGAACGCGACGATCGACACCGCGCAGGTGCTGCAGGGCTACCTCGCGGCCGACCTGGCGGCGCTCGACCGGCAGAAGGCGGCGGCGACGGTGGCCGCGCCGGAACCGCAGCCGGAAACGCCGGCGCGGCGGCGGCGGTAAGGTCGGTCGGGGGAGGACACCTCCCCCGAATCCCCCTCCGTTTCTTGGCCGTTGGGGACTGACGACCGCGCGAGGGTTAGCGCAGCAGCACGGGGAGCAGGGCGTCCAGGCGGACGATTCCCTCGGTGGTGGCGCGCAGCCGGCCGGCCGGCGTCCAGGCCAGGTAGCCTTCGTCCAGCAGCGCGGCGAGCATCGCCGGGTCGACCGCCTGCGCGAAGGGCAGGCCGGAGCGCGCGGCAATCCGTGCGGGATCCACGCCCTCGGCCAGGCGCAGGCCCATCAGCAGCGCCTCCCGCGCGCGGTCCTGCGGGGTCAGCACCTCCTGCTCCACCGCGGCATGGCCGTGCCGTTCGACCCGCAGGGCCCATTCTTCCGGCGCGCGGTGCCGCCGCGTGGCGACCATGCCGCCATCGGAAAGCAGGCGCTGATGCGCGCCCGGGCCGATGCCGAGGTAGTCGCCATACCGCCAATACGCCAGGTTGTGCCGGCTCTCCGCACCCGGGCGCGCGTAGTTGCTGACTTCATAGGGCAGCAGGCCGAAGCGCGCGGCTTCCTCGGCGGTCGCGTGATACAGGCGCGCGGCGTCGTCGCCCTCGGGCAGCGCGAAGTCGCCCCGCGCATGCAGGGTGGCGAACTGGGTGCCGGCTTCGATGGTCAGTTGGTACAGCGAGAGATGATCGGCGGCCAACGCGAGCGCGCGCTTGAGCTCCGCCCGCCACGCCGCCTCCGCCTGGCCGGGGCGGGCGTAGATCAGGTCGAAGGACAGGCGCGGGAAAATGGTGCGGGCCGCTTCCAGCGCGGCGATCGCCTCGCGCACATCGTGCCGGCGGCCGAGGAAGCGCAGCGCCTCCGCCTCCAGCGATTGCACGCCCAGGCTGGCACGGTTCACCCCGGCCGCGCGGAAGGCAGCCAGGCGACCGATCTCGACGCTCGTGGGATTGGCTTCGAGCGTGATCTCGATGTCCGGCGCGGCATCGAACAGCGCGCGCGCATCGGCGATCAGCGCGGCCACGGTGTCGGGCGACATGAGCGACGGCGTGCCGCCGCCGAAGAAGATGCTGGCGAGTGGTCGGCGCCCCATGCGCGCGGCCTCATGCGCCAGTTCGCGCCGCAGCGCGGCGGCGAAGCGCGCTTCGTCGATGCTGTCGCGCACATGGGAATTGAAGTCGCAATAGGGGCACTTGGCGGCGCAGAAGGGCCAGTGGATATACAATGCGAGGGGTTCGGTCACGGCGGGGATATGGCGCGCCCGGACCCACCTGTCGAACCTGGAGCAACCGCATGCCCCGCGTCACCGCCCTGTATGCCGGCCTGCTGCTGGTTGTCTTCCTGGCCGTCACGTGGCGCGCGCTGGCGGCGCGGCAGCGCAGCGGCGTGGTGCTGGGCACCGGTGGCGACCGACGCCTGGAACGCGCGGCGCGGGTTCATGCGAATTTCGTCGAATACGTGCCGCTGTTCCTCGTTGTGCTGCTGGCGGCGGAACTCTGCGGCGCGGCGGGGATCGTGCTGCACGGCGCCGGCGCGATGATGGTGGCCGGGCGTGCGCTGCACGCGGCCGGCATGTCGCGCGAGCCGGACATCGTGCCGCTGCGCGCGGCGGGGATGTTGCTGACGCTCGGGGCGCTGCTGCTGGCCACCTGGCTGGCGCTGCGCGCCGGTCTGGGCCTGTAGCGGGCGCGCGGAGGTGAGCGCGCCCTCGGTCGAACGCGTGCGCGCCGCCCTGGCCGACGCCGGCCACCCCGACACCATCGCCGCCTTTCCCGCGGGCACGCGCAGCGCCGCGGAGGCGGCCGCCGCGGTCGGCTGCGACGTGGCGCAGATCGCCAAATCCATCGTGTTCCGCGCCGGCGCGCGTGCGGTACTGGTCGTCGCCTCCGGCGCCAACCGCGTGGACATGGGCAAGGTCGGCATCGCCATCGGCCAGCCGGTCAGGCGCGCGGACGGCGGCTGGGTCCGTGACGCCACCGGCTTCGCGATCGGCGGCGTCGCACCGGTCGGGCACCTGGCGCCACCGATCCTGCTGCTGGATGCCGACCTCATGGCGCTCGGCACCGTCTGGGCAGCGGCCGGATCGCCCCAACATGTGTTCCGCACCACGCCGGCCGACCTGCTGCGGATGACCGGCGCCACGGTGGCGGACGTTCGGGAGGCTGGCTGATGCTGCAGGCGACGGGGTTGTGGGCGGCACTGCTGGCGCCCGTTTGCCTGTGGCTGTCGATCCGCGTGATCGGGTTGCGGCGGCGCCTCAAGGTGGGAATCGGCACCGGCGGGCAGCCGGCGCTGGAACGCGCCATGCGCGCCCAGGCGAATTTCGCGGAATACGTGCCCTTCGCGCTGGTACTGCTGGCCCTGGCCGAGGCCGGGGGCGCACCGGTCTGGGTCATCCACACCCTCGGCGCGACGCTGCTCGCGGGGCGCATTGCGCATGGCTGGGGGATCACGCGCGAGAGGGAAGATTTCCGGTTCCGGGTGGGCGGGATGGTCGCGACCTTCGGGGTGATCGCCTGCGCGGCAGTGGCGGCGCTGATCTGGTAGCGGCCGGCCCCTGGGGCGCCCCGTCTGGAGGCAGTGCCTCCCGGGCCTGCCGGAACTTGGTCTGGGGGCGGGCGTGTTCTACCGTCGTGGTCCAATCGCCAGGCAGGAGACGCACCGATGACACTCACCGTCCAGCAGATGCTCGCCGCCGCCGAGGCGGTGGTGCCGCGGATCGCGCCCGAGGAAGCCAAGGGCCTGGTCGGGCGCGACGACGTGGTGTTCCTCGATGTGCGGGAGCCGAACGAGGTCGCGGCCTCGGGCAAGGTGCCGGGCGCGCTGGCCATCCCGCGCGGCCTGGTGGAATTCCGCGCCGACCCGGCCTCGGCCCTGCACGATGCCAATTTCGACCGGGCCAAGACCATCGTGGCCTATTGCGCCTCGGGCGGGCGCTCGGCGCTGGTGCTGAAAACGCTGCACGACATGGGCTACGCGAACGTCCGCAACCTGGGCGGGTTCAAGGGCTGGCTCGACGCCGGGGGCGCAGTCGAAAAGGCCTGACCGGCCTCTGCCACGCAGCGCCTAGCGGGGCATGCAACGGCGCTCGGCCTCGTCGCGCAGGTCGGTTCGCCGCTCCACCTGGGCGTTCGGCCGGCCGGCGGCTGCATCGCGGGCGGCCTGCTCCAGCACGGCGTTGGACAGGTTGGACCGGACCAGCACGTCGGCGGTGCAGGTGGCAATGCGGCGCCATTCCGGCATCTCTTCCTCGGGTACCAGGGCGCGGCGCGCCTGGGCAACGACACCCTCGGCAAGGCGTTCCGCAAGGCCGGGCGGGCGTTGCGGCCGGCTCTGCGCCAGCGCCGGCAGGGCCAGCAGGACGGCCGCCATTGCGACCGCGACAGGACGGATCAACATTAGGGGCTCCCGGCTCGATCGCAACGACCAGGATTCGATATCACGCCGAAGGGGCCGGTGTCAGGCGGCCGCCGGACCGCGCTTCGCCCGCTCGCTCTCGGTCTTCAACTGCCCGCAGGCCGCCAGGATGTCCCGCCCGCGCGGCCGACGGATCGGGCTGGAATACCCCGCATCGTTCAGGATCGCGGCGAAACGCTGGATCGCCTCGGTCGTGCTGGTCTTGTAGGCGCTGCCCGGCCAGGGGTTGAACGGGATCAGGTTCACCTTCGCCGGCATCCCGCGCAGCAGGCGCACCAATTCGCGTGCCTCCGCCTCGCTGTCGTTCACGCCGCGCAGCATGACGTATTCGAAGGTGATGCGCCGCGCATTCGAGGCACCCGGATACCGCCGGCAGGCCGCCAGCAAGTCCTCGATCGGATACTTCCGGTTCAGCGGCACGATCTCGTCGCGCAATTCGTTCGTCACGGCGTGCAGCGAGACCGCCAGGCCAACGCCGAGTTCCGCCCCGCAGCGATCCATCATCGGCACCACGCCGCTCGTGCTCAGCGTGATGCGCCGGCGCGACAGGCCGATGCCCTCGTGGTCCATCACGATGCGCAGCGCGCGCGCCACGTTCTCGTAGTTATAGAGCGGCTCGCCCATGCCCATCACGACGATGTTGGACAGGTGCCGCGCCGTGCCGTCCTTCGGGCTTGGCCATTCGCCGTAGGAATCGCGCGCCGCCATGAACTGGCCGACGATCTCGGCCGCGCCCAGGTTGCGCACCAGCTTCTGCGTGCCGGTGTGGCAGAAGGTGCAGGACAGCGTGCAGCCGACCTGCGTGGAGATGCACACCGCGCCGCGGTCCTCGTCGGCCGAGGGGATGTAGACCGTCTCGATCCGCTGGGTGTCGCGGAAGGCGAACACCCATTTGCGCGTGCCGTCCGCACTGTCCTGCTGCGTCGCCACCTCGGGCCGGCCGACAACGAAGCGTTCGGCCAGCTTCGCCTGCATGGGCTTGGCGATGGTGTTCATGCGCGCGAAGTCGGTCGCGCCCTGGTGGTAGATCCAGTGCCAGAGCTGCTTGGCGCGGAACGGCTTCTCCCCGATCGCGGCCATCTCGGCCGCGAGGTCCTCGCGCGACAGGCCGACCAGGTCACGCCGGCCATCGGGCAGGGTCGCCGGCGGCGGGGCGAAGATCGCGGCCTTCGCAAGGATGCGGGCACGCTCGGCCTCCGCCAAGCCGTCAGTCGTGATGGTCATCGCCGCTGTGTGGGCGTGGGGTCCATCGCCGCGTGCCGGCGTGGGGTTCATCGGCGCGGCGCCGGGCATTCCTGGCTGATCGCGTCGTAGGCGGCCGAGAAGCCGGTCAGGCTGAAGGTGTCGGTGGCGGTGCCGCGCCCGCCGGCGCGCGGGCCGCGCGCCACGGCCGTCGCGCCGCCACGAAAGGCCGCGACGGCAGCGCGGCCATCGCGCGCGAAGGCCGACGTCCCGCCGGTGTAGAAAGCCAGATCGCGGCTGCCCACCGCGACCGTGACGGCCGCGTTGCGCGGATAGGCATAGCCCGCGGACAGCGCCACCTGGTCGCGGCTGGCGGCGCGGTGCGTGACGGTCAGGATCACGCCCTCGCGCGCCGGCTCGGACCGTGACGCGCGGGTGAAGGCATAGCAGACCTTCTGCCCTGCCTCGGTATGCACCGCGGCGATCCAGTCCTGGAAGTCGCCAAGCCGGCGCGGACCCTGGGTTTGCGCCGTGGGCGCGGGCGCGCGCTGCTGCGCGATCGCCGGCACGACGACCAGGGCGGACAGGGAGAGGCTGAGGAGGGCGGCACGCATGGGCGGTGTTCTACGAAGCCCTGGCCCCCGGGGCAACCGCGACGCTGTCTGGCCGCGCGCCGCGTCCCGGCGTAACAGGCCGGCATGACCGATGAAGCCGACGCCGCCCTGGCCGCGCAATACGAGGCCTACCCTTACCCACAGCGCGATCCGCGGGATGAGGCGAAGCGCCTGGTGGTGGGCAGCCCGTCACACCTGCGCGAGGTCGACCACTGGATCTTCGGTGCCCGTCGCTCGGCCGCGACGCCGCTGAACGCCCTGGTCGCCGGCGGCGGGTCGGGCGATGCGACGGTGATGCTGGCGCAGCAGATGGCCTCGGCCGGCCGGCCGGGCGGGGTCACCTGGCTCGACCGTTCCGCCGCCGCGCGCAAGGTGGCGGGCGCGCGCGTGGCGGCGCGCGGGCTGGGCAACGTGGCCTTCGCGGAGGCTTCGATCATCGACCTGCCGGGCAGCGGGCTCGGGCCGTTCGACTACATCGATTGCTGCGGCGTGCTGCATCACCTGCCGGACCCGCTGGCGGGGTTGCGGGCACTGGTTTCGGTGCTGGCGCCGGGCGGCGGCATGGGCCTCATGGTCTATGCGCCGCACGGGCGCACGGGCGTTTACATGCTGCAGGATGCGCTGCGTCTGATGGCACCCGCCGACCAGCCGCCGGCCCAGCGGGTGGACATCGCCAAGCGGCTCTGGCGGCAGGCGCCGGAGACTGCCTGGCTGCGCCGCAACCCCTGGATCACCGACCATGTGAAGGGCGGCGATGCGGGCATCTATGACCTGCTGCTGAACCCGCGCGACGTGGCGTTCAGCGTGCCGGCCCTGGCGGCGCTGGTGGATGGCGCGGGGCTCGAGATTCGCTGCCTGGTCGAGCCCTTCCGCTACGATCCGGACAGCTTCCTGACCGACCCGCGGCTGCGGGAACGCACCGCGCTGCTGGACCCGGTGCAGCGCGCCGCCCTGGCGGAGGCGGCCGCCGGCAACATGGGCATCCACATCGCGTATTGCGTGCGCAAGGGCGAGGCGGTGCTGCCGGACTGGACCGACGCTTGCGCGGTGCCGGTGCTGCGCGAGCTGGATGCCGCGAAATTCGCCGCCGGCATCCCCGCCGATGGCACCCTGCGCGTGGCCGCCGATGGGCTGGTCGTGCCGGTGGCGTTGCCGCGCCTGGCGGCCGCCATCATCGCGCGGGTGGACGGGCAGCGCAGCGTCGGCGAGATCGGCGACGCGCTGGCGGCGAACGGCGTCTCGCGCGAGGCCTTCGCCAAGGACTTCGCCGCGCTGGCGCGGGCGCTGGAACGCGTGAACCGGCTGCTGCTGGCGGCGGGGTAGCGATACCGCCACGCCGCACTGGCCGGCCGGCAGGTTTGCAGCCAAGATCGCCGCCTGCGGGCCAGGAGCCACATCGCATGACGGTGATCGTCGGGGTGTCCGGGAGCCTGCGCCGCGGGTCGCTCAACACCGCATTGCTGCGGGCCGCGGCGCGGTTGATGCCGCCGGATGCTCGGCTGGACGTTCAGACCATCCACGGCATCCCGCTCTATGACGGCGATGTCGAGGGCGCCGATGGCATCCCCCCGGCGGTGGCGGCGCTGAAGGACAGGATCGCTGGCGCGCAAGGGCTGCTGCTGGTCACGCCGGAATACAACAACTCGATCCCCGGCGTGTTCAAGAACGCGATCGACTGGCTGTCGCGGCCATCCTCCGATATCGGCCGGGTGTTCGGCGGCAAGACCGTCGGGCTGATCGGGGCCTCGCCGGGCGGCTTCGGCCCGCTGCTGGCGCAGAATGCCTGGCTGCCCGTGCTGCGGATGCTGGGCGCCGAGCTTTGGGCCGGCGGGCGGCTGATGGTGTCGCGCGCGGGGGGCGTGTTCGACGCGGGCGGAGCGCTGACGGACCCGGCGGTTGAAGCCCAGCTGCGTACCTACCTGCAGGGTTTCGCGGCCGCCGTTGCTGCGCGGTCGGGCTGAGCGAGCCGCGCGCGCACCACCCGCAGCGCCTCCGCGAAGGCGGCATCGGCATCGAGCGTCGTGGTGTCGATCAGGATCGCATCCTCGGCCGGGCGCAGCGGCGCGACCGGGCGGTTGGCGTCCTGCGCGTCGCGGTCGCGGATCTCGGCTTCCACCTGTGCCGGGTCGGCGGCCACGCCGCGCCCGGCCAGTTCCAGGAAGCGCCGGCGCGACCGTTCGGCGACGCTGGCGGTGACGAACAGCTTTGCCTGCGCCTGGGGGAAGACCACGGTGCCGATGTCGCGCCCATCCAGCACCGCGCCATGCGCGCGCCCGAAATCGCGCTGGAAGTCGAGCAGCGCGGCGCGCACCGCCGGGATGGCGGCGACCGCGCTGGCCGCCATGTCGGCCATCGGGCCGCGCAGGTCGGCGCGGTCCAGGTCGGCGGGCACCAGCGCGCGGGCGGCCGCCTCGGCGATGCCGGCATCGCGCGGGTCGGCTCCGGCATCCAGCACGCGCCGCCCCACCGCGCGATAGAGCAGCCCGGTATCGAGATAGGGCAGTCGCAGCGCCGCGGCCAGGCGCCGCGCCAGCGTGCCCTTGCCGGCCGCGGCGGGGCCATCGACGGCAATGACGATTCCGTTCAGCGCCATGGCGCGGTTCCCCTCGGCAGCGCGATGGCGATGCCGATCAGCGGCACGCTGTCCGGCATCAGGCGCGCCATCGCCGCCATGCCGAGCATGACCGCGACCGCGACGGTCCGCACCCGACGACAAGGCCGAACGCGGAGGCGGCCTGCGCGCACCAGGCAACCCCCGGCAGTGCAGAGGCCGGGGTGAGGCGCGCGGCCGCCACGGCGTCAGCCCGGCCCGATCGGCGTGCCACCGGCCAGACCGTTCATCAGCGCGGCGAAGCCGGGAAACGATGTGTCGATGAAGGCGGCGTCATCCACCGCGACGGGCATGCGCGCGGCCAGGCCCATCACCAGCGCGCTCATGGCGATGCGGTGGTCCATGTGGGTCTCCACCGTGCCGCCGCCGGGGATCGCGCCACCGGTGCCCTGCACGATCAGGTCATCGCCCTCGATCGCCGCGGTCACGCCGTTCACCGCCAGCAGCGCGGCGGTGGCGGACAGCCGGTCGCTCTCCTTCACACGCAGTTCCGCCAGGCCCTTCATGCGCGTGACACCGCGCGCGGCGGCGGCAGCCACCGCCAGCACGGGATATTCGTCGATCATCGAGGGCGCGCGGCCGGGCGGCACCTCGACACCCTGCAGTGCGGTGTATTCGGCGACGATGTCGCCGACCGGTTCGCCGCCGGCGATGCGTTCATTCTCGACGCGCAGCGTGGCGCCCATCTCCCGCAGCGTGGCGATGAGGCCGGTGCGCAGCAGGTTCAGGCCGACATTCTCGACCACCACCCGCGACCCGGGCACCAGCAGCGCCGCGACGATGGGAAACGCCGCCGAGGACGGGTCGCCCGGCACCACCACCGGCGCCGCCATCAGTTCCGGCTGGCCTTCCAGCGTGACCACGCGGCCCTGCGGCGTGTCGGTCACGGTCACGCGTGCGCCGAAATGGCGCAGCATGTTCTCGGTGTGATCGCGCGTGGGTTCGGGTTCCACGACGCGCGTGGTGCCCGGCGCGCACAGGCCCGCCAGCAGGCAGGCGGATTTCACCTGCGCGGAGGCCACCGGCAGCACGTAGTCGATCGGCAGCGGGTCGGCGGCGCCACGAACAGCCAGCGGCAGGCGGCCGCCCTCGCGCGTCCAGAAGGTCGCGCCGGTGGCGGACAGCGGGTCGGTCACGCGCTTCATCGGGCGGCGGCGCAGCGAGGCATCGCCGGTCATCACCGCGAAGATCGGATGGCCCGATAGCAACCCCAGCAACAGCCGCGCCGCCGTGCCGGAATTGCCCATGTCCAGCACATCGGCCGGTTCCACCAGGCCGCCCACGCCGCGCCCGGCGACCCGCCAGGCGCCCGGGCCGGTCTGCGTGACCTCTGCCCCCAGTGCGCGCATGGCGGCGGCGGTGCGCAGCACGTCCTCGCCCTCCAGCAGGCCGGTGATTTCGGTGGTGCCGACCGCCATGGCGCCGAACATCAGGGCGCGGTGGCTGATCGACTTGTCGCCTGGCACGCCGAGCCTTCCGGCCAGCGGGGCGGAGGGGGCGGCGGCACGGAGCGGGCGGGGCGTGGGATGGGACATGGCCTGCGCGTTTGACATGCCCCGGCATCGCGTGGCAATGCGCCCGACCCTTTGCAAAGCCGCGACGGACCCGGCCGCCACCCGACCCCCCCGGCCCCGTTGCGCGAGACGGATGTGATCCATGGCGAAGCCTGAACTCGGCCTGAAGCGCAGCTGCGTCTCCTGCGGCACACGGTTCTACGACCTGGCGCGCACCCCGGCTGTCTGCCCGAAATGCGGCACGGAACAGCCGGCCGAACAGCCGCGCCTGCGCCGCGCCGCGCCCACGCCAATTCCCGACGAGAAGATCAAGAAGCGCGTCGTCGCCGCCGAGACGGAGGGCGAGGAGCTGGAAGTGGAGGATGTCGAGGGCGACGAGGCGATCGAGGACGCCGAGGAGCTCGAGGACGAGGCGGACAGCATCGACGAGGCGATCGAGGTCGAGACCGAACGCGACGAGGAAACCTGACGCGCAACCCGGCCGGCGGCGGAACTGACCCGCCCCGGGTGTAACGACCAGGGCGCCGGACACGCCCACCCAGCCTGACGCGGGTGCTGCCCTGCGCGCACTGGCGCTCAGCGGCGCGGCAACTTTGCGCCGCCGGGGCGGGCGAGGCGGTCGTCCAACCCCCCCCTGGTCAGCCGGGCGATCCGGTGGCGGAAAGGGCTCGCCCCGACCAATGGTTGCCGCGCCCACGGCGCAATACCATCTGTCGGCAACAGGGAAAGGTCCCGCCATGCCCATGATGAATCGCCGTCTCCTGATGCTGGGCGCCGCCGCGCTGACGACCAAGGCCGTGGCGCCCTGGCGCGCCTCCATGGCGCAAACGCCGGCCGGCCCCTTCACCCTGCCGCCGCTGCCGTATGCGCCGAACGCGAACGAGGCGGCGATCGACGCCATGACAATGGAAATCCACCACGCGCGGCATCACGGGGCGCAGGTGGCGGGCCTGAATACGGCGGTGCAGAACCAGCCACAGCTGGCGGCCATGCAGCTCGACGAGTTGCTGATGCGGCTGTCGCAGGTGCCGGAGGCCATCCGCACCGCCGTGCGCAACAATGGCGGCGGCCATGCCAATCATTCCATGTTCTGGGAGATCATGGGCGGCCAGGGCGGCGAACCCGCCGGCGACCTCAAGGCGGCGATCGACCGCGACCTGGGCGGCATGGAGAAGTTCCGCACCGACTTCAACGCGGGCGGCATGCGCGTGTTCGGGTCGGGCTGGGTCTTCGTGACCGTGACGCCGGCCGGCGCGCTCGCCATCACCACCAGGCCCGGCCAGGACACGCCGCTGATGGACGGCGCCCGCGTGCTCATGGGCAACGACGTGTGGGAACACGCCTACTACCTGCGCTACCAGAACCGCCGGGCGGACTACCTGGCGTCGTGGTGGAACGTGCTGAACTGGGAAAAGATCGCCGCGCGCTACGCCGCCGCGCGGGATGGCACATTGCGGGTCTGATCCGCGCGGGGGCGCTCAGGCGGCCTCGCCCGCCGCCATGCCCTCGGGCAGGGTGCGGGCGCCGGCGGCGGGTGGGATCGGCACCACGCCCTGCAGGTCGCAGGCCGCGTGCCAGGCGCCCCAGGTTTCGTTGTAGTCGAGCCGCGGGGCGCTGAAGCCGAAGGCGTCGAAACCCGTCGCCGCCGCGGTGGTGAGCGAACCCGGGCGATGCAGCCCGATCGTGAGCGTCTGCGGCAGGATCGCGACGGCGTCGTTGCCCAGCACCAGCCGGGCGCGCCACAGCATCTCGCTGTCGGCGCTGAACCGCACATGGTCGAACGCCCCGAGCCGGCGCAGCGCGTCGCGACGGAACATCGCGAAGGACGGGTTGGGAAAGATCAGCCAGGCGCGGGGCGTGAAGGCCGCGCGCCCGGCCGCATCCATCCGGAACCAGCAGGAATTCACCACCGCGGTGCCGGGTCCGGCGAAGGCCGCGACCTCGGTCGCGATGCGCGCCGGGTGCATCCAGTCATCGGCATCGAGGAAGGTCACGAAGTCGCCGCGTGCGGCCGCAATGGCGCGGTTGCGCGACGCATAGGTGCCGGCGTTGCTGGCGTTGCGCAGCACGACCACGCGCCCGTCGCGCGCCGCGATCGACTCGGCCGCGGCGCCCGTGCCGTCGGTGCTGGCATCGTCGACGACGATCACCTCGAGGCTGCGCCAGGACTGCGCGAGCACGCTCGACAGCGCATCGCCGATGGTGTCCGCCGCCTCGAAGGCGCTGATCACGACGCTGACCAGCGGACCTTCGACCGGCGCGCCGGTCGCAACGACGAACCGGCCAGGCCCCGGCGTCGGTTGCGGTGCGGCGAGGCCCTGGTGGGAAAACACCGTGTCGAGCAGGCGCGCCGCCTCTGCCCGCCGCCCCTGGACCAGCGCGACGTTGCGGCGCAGCAGCGCCTCGACCAGGACAGGGTCCTCGCCCTGCAGGCCAGCCAACGACAGGCGCGGGTCGGCGGGGTCGATGCGGTCGGCCACGCGGTCTGCGAGCCAGGCGCGCAGTCGCGGATCGCCGCGCGGGGAATCGAGCATCGCCAGGCAGGTCTCCGCCGCGAGGTCCGATGGGTGCGCGCGCACCACCTCCAGCATGGTCGGCGGCGCCAAAGGTTGCAGGCGCAGCGCGTCCTCGAACAGGCGCAGCGCAGCGTCGCGCCGGCCGACCCGCAGCGCGGTATAGGCGCGCTGGGTCGCCAGCCGTGCCGCCAGGGGCGAAGGCAGGGCAAGGCCTTCGGCCGCCAGCGCATCCAGCACGTGCATGGCCGAACGCTGCATGTTCAGCGCGCCGAGCGCATTGGCCTCGGCCAGCCCCAAGGCTGTCCGGACCGCGGCGTCGCTGGCCGTCGCGCGCAGTGCCCGCGCCGCACCGACCGCCGTGAAGGGGTGCGCTTCCTGCACGGCATCGCGCAGCGCCACCCCGATGTCCCGTGCGGTGGCGCCGGCCAGCGCATCGGCCAGGCGGGTGCCGTCCTCGGACGCGCCGGGAGGAGTCCGCGTGCCCAGGCGCGACGGGCGAGACAGCGCCGCGCGGTCGATCTCGGCCTGCGCTGCACCAAGGCCCCCCGGCGCCGCGGCGAACAGCGCCAGCGCCTCCGCGCGGCGGCCGAGCCGGCGCAGCGCCTCCGCCCGGAGGGTCCCGAGCGCGGCGTCGGTGGGCCGCGCGGCCTGCGCCATGGCGAGGCACGCCAGCGCTGCATCGAAGCGCCGCGCCTGGAGCAGCGTGCGCGCTTCCTCGACCAGGACGGCGGCGGGCTGCCCGCCCTGCCCGCGCGCGGCGGCGAAGGCGGCCAGCGCCTCGTCGGTCGCGCCGCGCAGGCGCAGCGCGCGCGCAAGCTCGACAAGCGCGCGCGGATGGCCGGGCGCATGGGCCAGCGCTTCGCGGGCGGCGGCTTCGGACGCCGCGACCTCCCCGGTTTCGCGCAGCAGCACGGCACGTTCTGCCCAGACCCGGGCGTCACCCGGGTGGTCAGCGAGCACGGCATCGATCAGGCGCCGCGCCAGCGCCATGTCGCCATCCGCGCGTGCGGCATGCAGCAGCGCGAGGCGCGGCGCCGCGGCCTTCGGATCCTGCAGGATGGCCGCCTGCCACGCAGCGGCGGCTTCGGCGCGGTGGCCGGCCGCCCAATGCGCCCAGCCATGTTCGACATGCACGCCGACATCGCCCGGTCTGGCCGCCAGATAGGTCGCGAAGAATGCCGCCGCGCCGGCCTGGTCATTGGCCCGCCGCGCCGCACGGGCGGCCTTGAGCGCGCCTGCCGGGTCGGACGGTGGCCCGATGGGATGGGATCCGTGCATGGCGCGACGATGCCCGGGCGGTGGCGGCCGGTCCACCGCCGCTTGCCCTTCCCGCCCCGCCGCGCTTTATGGCCGCGGCGCCGGTCTGGCGCGGAACGGGGACGACAGATGCGCGTGAAGGACGTGAAGAAGGTTGTGCTCGCCTATTCCGGCGGGCTCGACACCAGCGTAATCCTGAAGTGGCTGCAGACCACCTATGGCTGCGAGGTGGTGACCTTCACCGCCGATCTCGGCCAGGGCGAGGAGCTGGGGCCGGCGCGCGACAAGGCGCTGCTGCTGGGCATCAAGCCAGAGAACATTTTCGTCGACGACCTGCGCGAGACCTTCGTGAAGGACTTCGTGTTCCCGATGTTCCGGGCGAACGCGCTGTACGAAGGCATGTACCTGCTCGGCACGTCCATCGCCCGCCCGCTGATCGCGCAGCGGCAGATCGAGATCGCCGAACAGATGGGTGCCGATGCCGTCGCCCACGGCGCGACCGGCAAGGGCAACGACCAGGTTCGCTTCGAACTGTCCTATTACGCGCTGAAGCCGGACATCAAGATCATCGCGCCGTGGCGCGAATGGGAACTGACGTCGCGCACCGCGCTGATCGCCTTCGCCGAGCAGCACCAGATCCCGATCGCCAAGGACAAGCGTGGCGAATCACCGTTCAGCGTGGACGCGAACCTTCTGCATTCGTCCAGCGAGGGCAAGATCCTGGAAGAACCCTGGGATGCGCCGGACGAGATGGTGTGGCAGCGCACGATCAGCCCGATGGATGCGAAGGATGAGGTCACCGAGATCACCATCGAGTTCGAGCGCGGCGACGCGGTCGGCATCAATGGCGAGCGCCTGTCGCCGGCGACGCTGCTGACGAAGCTCAATGCGCTCGGGCGCGAGAACGGCATCGGCCGGCTGGATCTGGTCGAGAACCGCTTCGTCGGCATGAAGTCCCGCGGCTGCTACGAAACACCGGGCGGCACCATCCTGTACGTGGCGCATCGCGCCATGGAATCGATCACGCTGGATCGCGAGGCCTGTCACCTCAAGGACAGCCTGATGCCGCGCTATGCCGAGATCATCTACAACGGCTTCTGGTTCGCGCCCGAGCGCCGGATGCTGCAGGCGCTGATCGACGAGAGCCAGGCCAGCGTGACCGGAACCGTCCGGCTGAAGCTGTACAAGGGCAACACCATCGTCACCGGCCGGCAGAGCCCGCACAGCCTGTATTCGATGAAGCACGTGACCTTCGAGGACGACCAGGGCGCCTACGACCAGTTCGACGCCCAGGGCTTCATCAAGCTGAACGCCCTGCGCCTGCGGCTGGGTGCGATGGCGGGTCGCCGCGGCGGCGCGCTGTAGGGGTTACGCGGGGGCGCCGCCCCCGCCCCCGCCGGGGTGGCCGGGCCACCCCGGACCCCGCCTTCATTGCGCTTACATCTCTTCGGTAGGTACAGTATTTTCATCATTCCGATGGTGATCTGGAATGAATGATAGCCCCAGGGCGAAGGCGCCGGCAGCGGTACGACCGACATCGACCGGAGCGCCGGATGCGGGCCCATGGTTCCCGCGCTTCCTGAACGACATCAAGGATCATGCGAACTGGGCGAAGGACGCAGCCCGCGCAGTCAACGGACTCGTCGCTTTTGTCATTGGTGTGGTCAGCACCGCCGTTCTAGCCGGCCTGCCGTGGTGGGGTGTCGTTGTTCTGGGCATTCTGATGGTCATCGGCGCTGTCGCCCACTTCTTCGTGACCCGCCCGAAACGCCGCCCCGCCGTCCTGGATTTCGTCGGAGACGGCCCACCGCGCTACTTCCGCATCGGCCCCTACTCCGTCCGGGAACGCCAGCAATACAAGCGCGCGGATGGCGAGCATGAGCGTATCCGGGACTGGCTGCTCGAAAAGGGGTCTTTCCCCCGATACCTGAGCAGCGATTCGGGTGCCGGGAAGACCTCGCTGCTGGATGCCTTCGTGCGGCCCGAACTTGAGGACCGGGGCTGGCGCGTCGTGGTGGTCCGCGCCCTTGCCGACCCCGAGGACGCGATCCGCAAGGCGCTGGACCCCAAGGCGTCGCCCGAGGAACCCACCACCAAGATCATCACCACGGCGCTTAAGCGACGCCCGAAGGGGCAGAGTCTTCCGGGCCTCCTGATCGTGATCGACCAGTTCGAGGAATTCCTCATCCTGCGCGCGGAGGGCGAAGGCGCAGCGGGCGCCGCCGACCGCTTCAAGAATCTCCTCGCCACATTGGCGAAGGAGGATATCGACGACCTGCGTTTCCTGATCGTGTTCCGCAAGGAATACCAGGCCGACATCGAGCGCAACGACCTGCCGCGCCTTCGCCAGGGCGAGAACTGGCGGGAGGTGGACAACTTCCCGCAGCGGGATGCGGTCGCCTTCCTGATGCAATCGGGCCTCGGGCTCGACGAGGGTACGGCGCTCAGCCTCGTGCAAGGCGCGTGTACGCTCGATGGCCTGCGCGGGAAGGTGCGGCCGATCACGCTCAACATGCTCGGCCATGTCCTGGCGGAGGGCCATGCCGTCCCGGGCCGCAAGATCGACGTCGGCAGGCTGCTGCACGACCATGTCTCCCGCGCGCTGCACCGGTCCGGCGTCCGTGTCGCCGCGCCGGCGCTGGTCCGTGGGCTGCTGACGACGGTCGGCACGAAGCGGGCGCGGCGGCTGTCGGATCTTGCGCTGGAGGCCAGGGTGGACGAGGCCGGCACCCGTGCCGTGCTGCTGACGCTGCAGGCGGAAGGGCTGGTGCGGCCGCTCGGCGACCCGCAGGATGTGTGGGAGGTGTCGCACGACTTCGTCGCGCGGCTGCTGGAACGCGAATTGCCGCGCGAGAACCGTCGCTGGTGGCAACGCGGCAGTGGCCGCCCTGTCCTTACCGACGAGTCCGTACAGCGCGGCGCCGAAGCGGAGGCGCGCCGGGAACTCGCCGACCTCGGCATCTACCTGAGCAGGATAGGGAACGGGACCGACCTCCAACTGGAGGCAGGCGCGCATCTGAACCAGGACCGGCTGAATGCCGCGCCGACCTATCTCAGGCTCTTCACGAGCCGGATCCTGCGCGCCAGCCTGAACTACAACGAAGGCATCACCGACCCCGCACCGCTCGGCTCCCTCACCGCGCTGCAGAGCCTCGACCTCTCGGGCACGCAGGTCGTGGACCTCGGGCCGCTCGGCTCCCTCACCGCGCTGCAGAGCCTCAACCTCTCGGGCACGAAGGTCGTGGACCTCGGGCCGCTCGGCTC